>ERZ839823.74-NODE-74-length-156257-cov-75.809958_pt1 | contig 156257 bp, 185 predicted proteins | sample MGYA00519862_ERZ839823 | MGnify/ENA primary metagenome ERZ839823 (study PRJEB31850, sample SAMEA3708853) | human gut metagenome | biome: human gut; feature: human-associated habitat; material: faeces | place: China | collected 2014 ...
CCCCGCCATAAACCACATTATCAGCGCACCAATCAGCCGTTTTAGCTTCAATTCCTTTTTCCTTGTCCACCTTGTTATCCTTATATACTTTAGAATATAGGGAAAACTTAACAAAGGTATCGCCAACTTTAGGTAACATTTGGCTACACACGGCAACCAACCGTTTTTTGTCCTTTGCAAGTGCTGCAACCTTTACAGCGTATTCGGTTGGTATTTCCAACGTCTTACAAATTGCTTTCAAGTCAGCTCCATTCGAAAATAAAGCATTATACAACTTTACTGCACCTACCAAATTAGAAGCATTTTCTTTAATAACAGTGTTTTGCAGCTTGTTAACGTTTTTCTTTGTAATCATAACCAATATATTTTAATTGTTAAACAAATGATATTCAACCTAATAACCCACAACGCGGGCAATTACAGATACAAATATAGTTATCCCAACGGGTACACTATATAGGTCCACTATGTTAACTCGCGATCTCTCTCGATCACGGTGCAAATGTACGACATTTGTCAATAATACATATATATATGCTATCTTTTTTTTGTTAATTTGTATTAATTTCGATTCTATTATCTGATTATCAGCAAGTTGCAAAACACACAAGAGCAGTACTATATGCGTACATTAATATGTAGGATATATGTTTATTTAAGTGGTTTATAATCAATATGTTATAATAATACATTGATTATCAATAATTTAAATAAACTGTTGATAATCAGCAAGTTTATATGTTTGAGGTGAAAACGCGTTTCCGGTTTTCCAGCGAAGGGGGTGTGGGGGAGAAAACGCGTTTCGGGGGCGGGAGGTTCGTGATAGGTACCCCCTCTCTCCCATTACACAAACCATTTTTTACCTCTCCCTCATCACATAAACCTCTTTCATATACCTCATGACATAAACATCTTTTACCCTCTCTCCCATCACCCACCCACCTCACACACAACAAAAAAAATAGGATTGATAGAAACCAATCCTATTTAAAACACGACCTTATTAATTTATTGAATTGAAGTAAGTTTATGATTTTCAATGAAGTCCTTAAACTGGTAACTTGATACGTCTATGACGAATCCAGCAGCACCAGTATGTCCTCCACCACCGAATCTCTTACTTACCTCACAGCAATCTACGCTGTCTTCTACGCATTCATAAAGAGAGAACCGTACTTTACCACCTGGCATGATACAAAATGGCATAAGGGCTTTAATTTTCCTACCGTCTAACCAGTCTCGTGTAAGAGAATCAAATACCTTAGAACTAAATTCGGTGGTATTCATCGCCACGACCTTCACCTCATCAACGTACGCTTCGAACGAATACGCACTTACCTCTTGTTCGTTTTTGCCGGCCATGTAGTTAATTATAGCACGTCCTTCTTTAGCGAGATCATAGAAAATTAAATCCACCTCATTGTCCTTCATATTTTCTTTAAAATGGTCATACAAATACGACAATGCTATTAACACATTGAGTCTTATTTTTGATCTCAAGGCATACTGGACGGCTACTACCGTATCCCAGCCTAAACCGGATTCTTTATTCCACACATCGTAGTCTGATAAGCACCTGACTATCGCCGGCACCTTCCCCATCAGCAGGTCCGAGGCCAGTGCGCACGCACCGGTACCGACTCTCCTCAACCCTGGAACTACGAACCCCCATGTCTTACTATCTTCGATAATCCCCTTATGATGATCTATCCACATCAGGCTCTTTCCTTCATCAAGCCATTTCTTGAAAACCGTTTTAGAATCCGCTCCGAAAGACACGTCAAGAACATAAACAACATCTAAATCACGCACTTTATCAACAACTTTCTTAACATCATCTTCATACGAATACGGGATATAAATAACATCCTTGTTTTTACTGTTTTCGTACATGGTTGCGATGGCTGCCGACACAACGCCATCTAAATCCGATTTATGATAAACTATCGCCGTTTTATTCACCTTCATAATATTGCACATAACTACCTAAAATTATTTACCAACAAACGTGATAACGTCCATATAGTCAATACCGGCATTCTCAGCACATACCTTATCCGAATCAGAGAACTGCCCTGGCAGACCACTGGCGTCCCCGACCATCAACGAACATCCCTTAAGTTGACTGAAGTCCATACCACGCATTACCGTGTCTTTACACTTCATAAGAATATCATCAATCATGCCAGTGTTAGGCTTCCTCATCGGATCTTGTTTGTCATTGGAATAACACAACCTTTTTTCATATAGGACGCCTCTTATGCCTCTCTTTACCGCCAGATCATGTACGGACCTCAGTACGTATTCTATCTTAGCTTCAATATCAGCTCCAGAAACAAACCCAGCTTCTACTCCTCCTTGATTGCTTACGATAGCAAATACCTTAACGCCGTTCTCCTGCATGAGGTCAAGAGCCTTATTCACCACATCCATCTTAATCCTCATATCTGTCAAGTCTGTAGCGAACGTATTCCCAGAAGCGGTTTCTATAAGCGTCCCGTCAAAATCGAATAGCAGTATTCTTTTGTTTTTAATATCTATATCGTTCATCATTTTTCACTCCTACTCTTTTTTATTACCCTAAACTGAAGACGGAATAGATTACTGTCTTCTTTTATAATATCATACACAGCATAAGAATTTTCTCCTATATCCCATCCAAGATAATCGAGCAGGTCTTTTAAGTAAATCCTCTTGTATTTTACACCAAGATTATTTACCTTAAACGATCTCTCGTCCTCAACATCAGAAGCAGCCAGATAAAAGACCGTATTTTCAACTCCTTCAAATATCTTCCCCTCTTCTAAGCCGATAACAACCGCATCCGTTACCCCCATCCACTTCAAATTATCGACAGAGATAGTCATTATCTTACTTTTGCTGATTGACAACTTCCGGATCTTACTCTCTTTAGTTTTAGATCCTAAAAAATCCTTACTGTTAAAAAAATCTACTTTCATGGTTATAATATTTTATATTGATGTTGCAAACATACATAATAAATAATCAGCAAAGAAATAAATAGGATTAAAATATGATAAAAAAACCATAGCGCTACGTATTTAATAAAAATAAACCAATGACGTAAGAGAATAAAAATAATCATATATTTGTCGGTATCTTAATCAATTAAAAATAAATGTCATGGCAGAAATGAAAATAGGTTTTGTAACCTTCAATCCGGGATCAGGTGATGGTGATCAGGCGGTTACCGTATCAGGTGAAAAATACGAAGGTCGTGTACAACGCACGCAACAAGTAGAATTTGGTGCCGAATCAGGGGGTGTTAAGAAAAGTGCTACCATCAACCAATCTCCGGTAGCTGAGTTCGTAAAAATAGATCCTACTGCATCTGTAGGGAAAGAAGGTGGTACTGTAACAATCAACGGCACAAGTAACTCAACTAAATTAACGTTCTCCTTAACTCCAGACGAGTCTCATCCTCTGACGCTGGAAATACCAGCCTCCTATCAGGCAGCAGGCAAGGCTACCAATAACGGTGCTGTTATTGCCGACGACCCTGGTGCAACAGGGGGATTTGCTTTCAGTATCGTATTCTCCGCTATTCCAGAAAACGCTGATGTAAATGATCTGGTAAATACTCTTAAGGTGACGGCCGCCGGTGGTCAGACAGCTAATACGGTTATTACCCAGACAGCAGGTGATCCGTTCTTGGAAATAGACAAGGAGGTAATTAACTTGGATGCAAACGGTACTCCTCAGACTATCAACGTTAATGCAAACATCAGGTGGACTATCACTCAAGCTGTTTCTAAGTTGGTAAGGAAAGTAATGAAATAACAATTACTTACAGAAAAAGAAAAGGGACGTCTATTTGGCGTCCCTTTTTTCTATGCATTGTATGTAGTATTTATCTTTTTGCCTACTGACAAAAATCTTTTTAAAAATCATCTGTTTTATGATATGGACTCTTTTCCCGTCATCTAATTCCCTCCATATTTCATTAAAGATCAAATCTATTAATTCCATGACCTTCTTATCAGAGACAAGATTCTTTCTACCGGGGCTGACCCATCCATCATCAGTCATCTTACTGGCTATTTTATTAGCTATCCTGCTTAATTCACGTGGGGTGCTCATTTTAATACGTTTTTAAATATTCTACCTTTTTCACACTGAAGTATGCAGTCTCTCATGGAATGATCTTGATTTCGATCGTCACACATCGGAAATTCTTTTCCATAGGGAAAAGCGATGTGCGGGCACTGCGCCCTGAACGCATCCCAGGCCGACTTCCTTACAGCCTCAGCTCCGGCACGCACGCCCTTCTCTCTTTCCTTGGCTGGGTCAGCATACACGTTTGAAATAGCTCTTTTCTTCCAAGTAAGCATATTGTAGTAAAACTTATCCACCAGTTTCCTACCCACTACATCAAACTTCTGTCTATGAATTAAAGGTGCGACCTTAACGACGTTCTTCCTATTTTTACTAACATCGACATAAATCAGCCCAGCATAAGACGGAACCTCACTTACGTCAATCATATTAGGAGGACAGGCGTAGTAGAAATAGTTTGGAGGATAGCTTATGACACCACCGATCTTAATAATACCATCCTTAAGAACTTTATGTTTTTTATCCTTTTTGAAGTCGTTAAAGAAATCTTGTTTAGACATCTTGACCTCTACTTCATAAGCGTACAATGATCTTGTTATGGCCAGGAAGTCAGATTCCCAATCATATATATGGAGATTGTTAATAACATACATCGGATTACTTAACAGATCCCTATTAAGGATCTTAAGCATTTGTTGCTCTGGGTAGTTCATTTTTTATTTTTATAATTTAATGTTTGAGAATGACAATTAGGGCATAATATTTGCAAATTTTCTATCCTATTATCACTTTTTATACCATTTATATGGTGAAGCTGTAATGATATATCCTTTTCCATCCATTTTGAAATACCACATATGTCACATTTTCGCTCCTTTAATCCCTCTTTTATTAATCTTCTTCTAAGACAATCAGTATTTAAATAATTTGAATTTTCAACAAGTATCTCATTAAGCGGTCTATTTATCCTAAATATTGACAATTCTTTAGATTTATAAAAATGAGAGGTATCTATTTTAAAAATAATAAATTTATGATGTAACGTTTTTATATTTCCAGAATTAGGATACAATCCAAGAGCTCTACATACATCTGAATATGTATGAACATTCCTTACTATACCTTCAAGCAATTCTTTTGTATATAAAATTCTTCTCATGTTATATTAATTTAGAGGCCGATGGCGGGATCGAACCGCCATAAAAGGTTTTGCGGACCTCCGGCTAAACCATTCACCCAATCGGCCATATTGTAGCCCAACCGGGAGTCGAACCCGGAACTAAAGTTTAGGAAACTTTTGTTATATCCGTTTAACTACCAGGCTATTTAATGTTTGCTATGTTCACACACCACAAACACCGAGATAATTAACACTTTACACAAAATATGTACCGTTATCCAAGGAGGATTCGAACCTCCGCTAACAGAACCAAAATCTGTTGTGCTACCACTACACCATTGGACAGTGGTCCCGGAGGGATTTGAACCCACGATCTTGCGGTTATGAGCCGCCTACTTTCACCACTAAGCTACAGGACCTTAAAAATATGCAGGAGCCTTCACAGACGCCTGCATATAACAGCTAAATATTAACCAATAATTATCCTAAAAACTCTCTCAACGCAAAGTTAAGTACTAACCCATAATATGGCAAACATTAAAATATAAAAAGGATTAAAATACCTACTTCTTTTTTTTCTTCTTCTTTTTAGTGTCTTTTACTCGTTCAGCTTCGTTTTCGGGCTCCACAATATCACCGGCTTCTTCCTGAATCACATCCGTCTCAGGAACAACATCAGACTTCTCTGGTTCTGCCACATCCTTATCTGACTCCTCATCTTTATCCAATTCCGGCTCAGCAACATCGTTTTTGTCTTTACCGATTATACCTATTTGGTAGCCTCTTAATTCTACTTGCATTGATTTCAGCTTCGATTCTAACTCCAGTATTGCCTTGGCTCCAATAGAAACCTCGTTTTCCAAATCTCCGATTCTGATCCTGGCTTCAATCAATTCATTTGATTTCTTTTTTAATTCAAATGATATACTGTTTTTCTTTTCTTCCAAGTTGCTGATTTTGTAATTAGCCTCATCAAGATCAGACTTAGCTTTGTCAAGATCAGCCTTGGTCGCATCAAGTTCTTCCGTTTTCTTCTTGACGCTTTTTATCAGCTTTTTCTGATTTTCCTTCAAGGCGTCAATCTTTTCCTTAGACTCAGAAAGATCTTTGCCAACAGATAAAATCTCTTTATCCTTTGAAGCGATATCTGACTTAAGTTCGGAAAGCCTTTCCTTGTAAGAAGCGGCCTTATCCTGCATTTCCTCAATTTCTTTTGCAAGATTTTCGGATTTAATAGCTTTCTCCCTGTACATTGACAGCTTGCTGTCTGTGATAAATGTAAAACCTAACATGCTCATTTTCAAAATATTTAAACATTACTTAACTCCAGAACTACCAAGACCTTTTTCTCCACGTTCATTTCCGTCTTCTACCTCAATATCTGTCACCTCTTCCAATACCATTTTGTATTGTGGAACGATTTCCATCTGAGCTATTCGATCGTTTTTATGGATTACGGTCGGTTTTTTATTTATTTTAGTAAGATTAACCATATACTCTCCTTTGTAGGTAAATTCGCATTTACCGGGTGCGTTAGTAACTACCACTCCCTCGTCAAAAGAGAATCCTGATCTTCCTTCTACATTCGCACACCATCCTTCTGGGATATTCAACTTGAAGCCGGTTCCGATTCTAACAGAATAGCCTTGATATAAGGTGATTGATTCAAAATCGGAAGGAACATCTATTTCCACTCCCATGTCATTCACCATCTTCACCACTCTATATGCACGAATATCACAACATGCATCTCCATCATGTTTGTATTCAGGTACCACTACATCAGGATAAAGTTTCTTAATACCTACCTGCACAGTCTTCTGATAACCTGGAGTCAAATACAATTCAGGTATTTTATTAACGACCTTATCTTCTTTTTTATGTTTGTTGTTCTTTTCAGAAACAGTATCCTTCTTGCTATCTTCTTTTTCAGAAAGAAGTCTTTCAATATCTTCTAACTTATCCATGATCATATTTTTATAGTACAATAAACAATACCTTCTTTTTTTATGTCCTTAGTTGATTCATAGCACTCACGAAAAGTACTTATGTCTGCATCATTAGGATCATCGACCCACTCATCTCCTTGCTTATATTTTTCTCTGGTTTCTGAGTAGATCATACATAATTTATCCCCATGCTTCGCCATAATCCTTTCTTCTGTCACTTTCCTACGAAGTTTAATAAGGGGAAATCTTGTAACTATTTCTACTATCATTCTACACAATCTTTAAAAGCCCAAGAGATGTTATTCTCCTGGGCTGATGTTTATATTAAAATGGAAGGTCTTCTTCTTCCATAGGAGGGAAGTTCGGCATCTGTGCTTGCGGCTGCGTCTGATGCTGAGGCTTGGTGCTCCTTGTAGTAGGTGCCTGGGCAGGTGCAGCAGGCTGAGCCGGTGCCTGATACTGTGCTGGCTGTTGAGCAGGTTGTTGGTAATTCTGATACGGAATAGCACTCGGAACAGACTGAGGTTGTTGAACCTGTTGAGGAGCAGCCGCCTGCTGGGTATAAGCCTGAGGAGCTGTAGGCTCTTGCTGAGTATTACTTCCTAAACCTAATTTAGCCATTATACCTGCTCTGATGTCTTTAATAGAAGCATTGAACCTGTTTGAATATTCAGTAATCTTCTGATAAGTAAAGTTGTTTTGAGCTGAATAATCGAGGCTTTTCTTGCCATCAAATCCTGTAACTTCAACAGGGTCAGGCCAACCATTTACGCCCTTTTTATAAAAACGTTCAACAAGCTGATCATTTTCTCCGTCTACTCCGGCATACGCGATAATAAGTTCCGAAGATCCAAACTCATCATCTTTCTTCTTCTTAAAGACATTGAAATAAATTTCACGACTGAAATCGATGTTTTCGTAGTATTTTACGAAGCTCTTAACAAAGCCCTTGATATTTCCTTTTTGATTAACGAGAGGTATGGAAATACAATAGTTTTCATTAAGCTCGTAATCTTTTAATACGATAAGGAAATTAGTAACAGTATTTCCATTAGAGAAAGTACTTGACTTTAACCCGATGTAGTTGATGTACCCAACTACTCCATTATAATACTCTTTCCAATATCCTGCCGGCTGACCGCTATTAGGATTTATGTGCTGAACAAAACCTTCTTTTGGTTCGTTACTTTTTTCATACAAGTTACCATCTGAATTAATATACAAATAATAAGTTGTACCAAAACTTCTGTTTTCTCTAAAAGCCATATTATTAATTGTTTATAGATTATACAATGTTTGATTTAAGACGTATGTTGATTCGTATTTAGGATTGAACATCTTTATCATCTTATACTGATCAGACCAATCCATGACAGTATCTCCTTTTATAAGTGATTTTACGGAAGACAGTATATTTTCCTTACCGATAGAAAAATTAAAACACGGACCTTCGAGCGCATTCAAAGGCATTGATTCCATTATCTTTTTTCTATTTCCAAAATCCTCAGACATTACCGTTATGCCGTTTTCTTCATCTACCTTGACATTAACAACATTATCCACCAAAGTCATGGAATTAAGAACCGATATAAGTAAATCCCTATCAAACTTAACACTCGACGATTTTTCGAATTTGCTACATACGTATTCGTAGTTAGGATACTGTTGTTCTACGTTCATATCCGATATAATTACATTATCAAAGCATAAGAACGTCCTAACTCCATCTGTAGAAATACTGATCTCCGTATCTTTATCAGATAGAAAGCGGTACAAGATAGAAGCCGCAACCTCGCTTAGCATAATCGACCTTTCTTCTGATGCATTAGCATACTCTTTCCTGTTTATAAACAGACGGAACATATCAGTAGAAACAATGTCAATATAGTCCTTCTTCACATTAAGAAGAATCGAGCATATAGCTGGTCTAAATTCATCCGATCCAACAAACGCAAAAGATCTTTTCATAGACTGAATGAAAGACGAACTCATAACACGAATACCGTCACCTACAGGATAAAAGAAATCAGGGAAAGCCTTATCCTCAATCCAAGTAGAAGAAAAAGATCCTCTATCGTATTTAAAAACGATACTGTAATCATTTTTAATCTCTATCTCTATATCCTGGTTATGATTTTTAAAAAATGAAATAAGAGTCCCGGCATCTACTAAAAGAGAAAACTTCTGGTCACAAGAAATATCAGTATTCACATCGAAAATATCATCCGTATATGTTATACGTTCGTTCATGGCTTGTATCCGGATATGATCAAAATATAAAGTAATTTTTATATTCGATGTGACACAATCCTTTAGAACCTTATCAAACATCTTTGAAATATTTGAAAGCTTCTCATTCATTAGTATGCCAGGAACTCTTACTTTCATTTTTTAAAACTTACGATTATGACTATCTAACACTGCAAATGTATTATTTTAAAATCTAATTACGAATTAATTGGATTTAAAATAGATTAAATACTTCTTCTTGCTGCTTCTGCTATAAGCATCGCGTCAACTATACCGTCATGGGCCGTCTTACATCTTTCGTTTTTAACGAACGTATCTGTCGGCCACAGCCTTTTAGCGCAAGCCAATGACGTTTTCTTAGTATTTACCTTACTGGCTTCCATAACCTTATCAGAATGCGTCCAAACCAATTTCTGCCATGTTTTAGGGGCTATGAAATTAACGGAGCAACTTATGTCCGTAAATGCCATGCAGAGGGAGAGGAACAGCCCATGCAGTTGACCTTTGTTCTCCATGAGAGAGGCTGTAGAGGACGTGCTGACCCCGTACAGTGCGTGGACGTCCTCTATGACAAACACTACCCTATCAGGATTGTTTTCTACAATCGTATCCCGACAAAAAACATATTCTTTAGTCAAGTCTACCGGCCCTGAAGCTGATATTCTCGGAGTGGATATTCTTGATATTAGTTTGCTGTCTTGATCGATGCAGGCTATAGCTCCGTCTTTTCCAGGATCTGCTGCTATATATAATACCATAATATATCAATTTAGATTCATGTCGATTTTACCAATGCTATCGTCATTTTCAAAGCCTCCATTGTCTGTAAGTTCGTAATCAATAGCCACAGCACCATTACTAAGAATGTAAAATCCTTTAAACATCTTTCCTATTTCAATAGGATACACAACATTTACATCCCTTCCAATATCCTCAAACGGCATAGCGATATCTTCTGTTTCAGCTTCTTTTTGTTTTGCTAATACACCAACAGGTATATTTTTACCTTTTATAGAGGCGTATGTAACCATATACAGAATATCGTTATTGACAAACGCCCTATCACTACTTACCTTATCCAAGCTAACATATATAATATGTTTTATAAAACTATTGATATCCCCACATATGTTAATAGCTTCTACTTCTTTAGGAATAACGACTTCCACTTCTTCTGGTTTTATATTTTTCTTTTTCATTGCATTAATCTTTTCGTATTTTGTTTTACTTCTTCAACAAGATCCTGATCTTTCATCATCTCCTGCTTAAGTTTCTCATTCTCCTTAATTCTTTTCACCCTATCGGCAAGAATCTTTTTGTATTTCTTATCCGATATTTTTATAAACCAAGGACAGTTCCTTGATGGAATCCTTTTGCATGGATAATCAGTGAGACCGTTCGGTCCAAACTGCTCGCATCGGTTACATTTTTCTTCGCCTGTCATTGTACTATATTTTAGGGAAACATTCTTCAAGTTCTCTATAAGAGCACTCTACTACAACAGAATCTCCTTTAGGGAGAAATACTAAAATAGAATCGATAGAAAAAACACTATCTACTTTCCTTACAAGTTGGCCATGTTTGTAAGAAGACATGACCAACCTAATTCCATACGTATCAGAATAAGAGCCTTTCCTACATGGAATTATGTTTTCAACAACATAATCAAAGCCTCCGATATTAACTTCATCTCCGGCATTGATTTCCATGATAGGAACCATCTTGACCCTTCTATCTATGCTTATTTTCATTTTGCTACTTCGAATTTGATTTGCTCCTTCGGTTCATAATTCCATACCTCAAAATCATCAGCTACAAAATCATAAAACCCTTTCCCTTCCATACGAGACGAGATAGTAACCTGTGGAACCGGGCCGAAGAGAGATCGACGAAGGAGCTCGTTTGCCTGTTCTTCGTGACGGTCATACACATGCATATCTTGTATAAAATGAGTGAAAATAGCAGGCCTTAACCCGGCGTCGTGAGCAAACATCATCATCAACGCCGCATATTGAGCTACATTCCAGTAAGAAGCTGTAATCATATCCTGGCTGCGCTGATAAAGCGTCATATACAACTCATCTCCTTTAACAGATAAATTGATCTGAAACGCACATTCTTGAAGAGGTTTTAGTCCATTGGTTTCAGGATCGAACATGGATGCTACTATTCTTCTTGACGAACGATCATTCTTGAGTGACCAAAGAATGAAGTCTGTTTGGTTAAGAAAACCGTAAAGACCATCATGGATATCTGTCATACCCTCTGGAGCTTTTCCGGTTCCCATATAAACATGTCTGTTCACCATATCTCCATAACATCCTTCGATCTTTCCATTATCATCAGCCCACTGATCCCAGATATGAAGACCAAGATCTTTGACGTCTACCGATCTTTTTTGCCAAATCCACAATATTTCTTTTATGGAATTTTTAAGATTAGTAGGTCTAAGTGAACCAAGAGGAAATTCCCGACGAAGATCGTACTGGTTACATACTTGTAGGATACGCTTCACCTTGACGCCTGTACCGTCACCGTAGACCGGACGCTTTACCTCTTCCCACGGCTGGCTCATTATAAGAGCCAAATTGTCTTGAAATATTTTATCTACTCTTGCCATATTCTTATTAGGTACTTATATACTATAGTATCACCATCTCAAGGTTATGCCAACAAACAAGAATCATTAAAAATTCTAAGAGGAATGGTTATAAAGACGATTAATTTCTTCTTGTTCTAAACACGGACCACCTACAACTTTCTCTGTTGCTTTTCTTTGTCTAACAAAATCTTCAGCTTCGGAAAAAGTTGTAGCATAAATATATCCACCATACTTTTCTCCATTTATATCAAATTCTGTCACAAACTTCTTTTGTTTTTCTTCTTTTGTTTTCATAACTGTAATTTTTAAAAGTGAATAATTTATTGATTTATAAAAAATAAAGCGGTGATAAACTAAGTTATCTTAACCAACCACCATCCAGTCATCAGCCAACATATCTGATTGCGAAGCTAACCATCCGTTTACGATATTATCGTTAGCATCTTTCATGCACAGATAAGCGCAAAATTTAATCATGTTGGTTTCAGTTACGTCATAATAATCGTTTACGTATTTTTTAAACGAATCCGGCAATGACTTTACTTTATTAACTATCATATCAGTAGACAACCAATCTTCCGGGCGCTGGAATACGAACATACCTTTACCATTCCATCCGGCACGTGCAATCAACGCACCTTTTTTTACTTCTTCTAAAGCTTCTCCAAATTTCATAACTATATTTTTTATAAATTAAACTCTGCAAAATCTATTTCAGATCCGGTTGACAAATTAATCATTGACTTTTCAAGCTCTTCCATTGGAACCGGTTTCACAATACCTCCATTACCAAGAGTCCTTTTATAGAAGTTTATCACCACCTGATCGCTGGTTTTTACCGTCTTAGGAATAGGTTGACGAAGATATAATCCATCAAGAGACTTTACTCTTGAAAGAGCCGTATATAGCTGTCCTGTTTCAAAAGAATTAGATACGTCCATCATAGCCGCATCCAATGTCAGGCCTTGGGCTTTATGGATCGTGATAGAATAACCTATTTTTATAGGATACTGAATAATAGCTCCTACTACTTCAGATTCTATCTTATATCCGTTTCTTACGTATTTTACTTTCTCAAACGAACATGGTGTTATAACAACCTTAGTATGCTCATCATCTTTCGGTTTATCAAGGACTACTTCAATCTCCCCCTTTTTTATAGATAATACAGTACCAAGAGAGCCATTGAAGTACTCTCCTCCGTTTCTTGTTATCATAACTCTTGATCCTTCTTTCAAGAAAAGAGTTTTTTCAACCGGAGCATCTTTAGGATAATCACCGTTTATAACAGCTTCTAAATTTCTTAAAGAGCCTGGTAACGATGATATTCTCATTTCGTTAATAGCCGTAGCTTTTGAGTTGGTAGTTACAATCTCAACATATCCTTGATTATTATCAGACTGAATACATCTGCTGTTTATTGTATCAAATACATCATCGTCCATCTGCCCTTCACGCACCTTATTAAGGACACTAATAAACTTCTCATCTTTCTGACGATATATTTTTTCAAAAGAAACCATTTCCATACCAGAAGCCATTAGAGACTTGGAGCTAAAGAAGTAAGATGTATCGTATATTTCTCTAAAAAAATCCTCCTTAATTACTGGCGGAAGCTGAAACAGGTCGCCTACCATAATAAGTTTCACTCCGCCAAACGGGTCCTTGTCTCCTCTTGCATGACGAAGTATATCAGCTACGTTGTCAAGAAGATCAGGGCGAACCATAGAAATCTCGTCTATGATAAGATACTTTATATTCTGTAAAATTTTTTCAGATTCTCCTCTAAACTTGTTTTCACAATTATCCATGAACTTACCCTTTCTTATTTCAGGAATGTAAGGCTGCATTCCAATTCTGAAAAAAGAATGAATGGTTTGACCCCCTGCATTAACAGCAGCAATACCTGTAGGAGCAACAATAACCGCATTTTTTAATGCCGGTACGATACGCTTGATAAAAAAACTTTTTCCTGTTCCAGCCCTACCGGTTATAAACAGCGGTTTTGGTGACTTACAAATAGACTTAATAGCCTTTCCCTGTGCGACATTACCTTCGGACATAACTGAACGAAGAACGCACTCCATGATTTTTTTGTCGTAACTTATAGCCATCTTTTTTCTGATTTTGTTCTACAAAACAAAAGTACGAAAACAAGATAAAACATAAAATATAAAATGAATTAATTAGAATTAAAAAGAAATAATAAGTTGGATAAGTGGCTTTGTGACAGACAGTAATGTAGTTTCGTATTGATACAGTTATGGCATAGTGGTGGCTAACGGGTGTTTCCGTCGATGTTCTACGAGATTATCGTTTTTCGGCTCTGTCGGCGACCAATGACATACTCCCATCGCTAAAGCGAATGGGATTCTTGGATACCAACGCAAGAAACCTCGATATTACTATCGTTGGAATTACTCTTGCTCTCCAATTCGGAAATGCCCTTCCGAAGTATATTACGGGCTGCAAGAATATCACGGTCGTTGACTGCACCGCACGCTGGGCACGCCCACGTGCGGTCGTGTAACGACAGTCCTTTATTAATGCAGCCACATTCGCAAGTTTTGGAAGAAGGATACCATTTGTCAATCTTATGTACAGTTACTCCATACTTTGAAGCAACATACGTAAGTTTGTTAATAAAAGAAGAATGACTAAGATCAGAAATCTTCTTTCCCCACAAACGTTTCATTCCTTCAATGCTTAAATCTTCAATGAAAATATAATCATATTGTTTGCATAACTGATGAGCTAATTTCCATTGAAAATCTGATCGAAGATCGTTTATTTTACGATACGTTTGTTGAAGTTCAAACAGTTTCCTTCTTCTATTATTGGATCCTTTCTTTGCATTAGAAAGCCGTTTGTTTAGTTTTCTAATCTTGTTTTGATATTGTTTGAAGAATAGAGGAGAATCAATTTTGCTACCATCGCTTTTAGTTAAATAAGTTTTTAGTCCAAAATCCAATCCGATAGATGCACCATCATGTGTCTTTCTATAAGAGTTTATAGGATTATGATCTGTAACTATAATCAAACTAAAACGTGAACAGGTTTCTCTAACTATTCTTATTTGCTTAATATTACCTTCATAGACTCTACTGTATGAGAATCTAAATCGTTTGTTTCCTTTGTTAATTGTTAAACAATTGCCATTCAGGGTAAACCCTCCTTGTCTAAAAACAAAAGAGTTAAATTTCTCCGGTGATTTAAACTTGGGAGGTCGTTTAGCTAACTTCTTAAAGAAACGGTTGTAAGATTCATCAAGACGTTCAATTATTTCTTGTGTTGTTTGAGAATGAAGAAGATTTCTTTTAATTCTTTTAGCAAAATGCTTCTTCATCTTACCAACTGAGATATATTTTCCAAATAGTTTATAGTATCTACGTTGTAGAGCTAACGCATGATTCCATACAAAACAACATTCACGAAGCATCTTTTCCAGATACTTTGTTTTCTTTGAATGGTATATGTTGTATTTGTATGAAATCATTTTAATTAAACTTATAACACAAATATCGTAATATCTTTTGGATATACATCAAAATCAATTACTAAAAAAAATACATATATGAATATCCTACTTAAAAGTATGAGCTTAACAGAAGATCGCAATTCTATTCTAACATATCATTTCAATAATCATATCATCTTTATTTTTAGGCATTACCATATTAACAACATGCCCCAATACAGAATAAGACCATTGCCTATATTTTAGAATAAGTTTTCGAACAAAAAACTCGTCATAATCCTCCTCCATATCATATATGGCACACTCCTCTAATATTTGTTCCTTTTTTATATTAAGAAACAATAATGCTTCTCTTATATAATCCCTTATTCTTCTGAACTTCAAATCATCTCCAAATTTACTAAGTATCAAATCCTTAATTTTAATAAGTAGATTTATCTTAAATCTTCCATCTTTAGTCATAAACTTCCTGACCCCCTTTCTCTTCTTTAGGTTTTGAAGAATAAATTCAGCTACAGCACATACCTTCGATTTCGTCCTCTCCTTTCTTGCTGTATCACATCTTCTCTCTCCCCTTACTTTTTTAACACAACGAAATCTGGTTTTACTAACAAACATATCTCGATATTTCTCTCTGACATTCTTGAGATATCTTGCGTACCCTATTCTTTTTACTTCTCTTATCTCACTTATGACAACATTTGTTATATAATTAAGATCCTCAATGTGAGTAGTTGTAATACCAAAATATGTCACTCTGAAAAAATAAACAATACCAGACGCTAACTTATCATAATCTACTTGAATGCTTGAAAAAGGGTTTGCATTGGCTAAAATATACGCTACTGTTTGCATCTTGAACATCCAATACATATTGGAAGGAGCCTCCCATACACCAGTCTCTTCAAACTTTTTAATTCTATCTTTATACCACTCGTCTCTGGCATATTTAGGAATACCAGGAAAAATCAATGAGTTTTTAGACTGTCTGATAGCCATCTTCCCTTCCGATACCTGACGAGCCTCAGAAGGTGTAAACGAGAAATTCCTCCTTAAAAGCGAAAAATTTGATTCACCATTAATTGTAATTGAAATTATGTCAATATCTTTGTCCATATTGATTATTTGTTTTTCTGCAAATATAGCAGAAAAGAATATATGATGTATGATACACGTATATTTATTTAAAGCTCCAGTCTGAGATAGATAGGAGCTTTTATTATTTTTTACATTATTTAACATATAAATTAGTTAGTAATCGTCTCATTTTCAGCAAGTGGCAATTTGGATATATAACATACTTCGTATGTATATAGCAGAAAATAAATTTTCAACTATATAATAGCTTAATTAAATGGATTTAATCTATTTACTTTCGGGAACACTCATGCGGTTCCCGCATTCGTATTCCCTTCTATGTATAATTATTACACTACATATGGATTTATAATAAATATTCTATTTTGTCATCATGTGTTATATTTATCAACATATGATGACAAAATAGATAGTAAAATACAAAATGTTATTACAAACTGATTCCATGAGATAAGCTGGACAGGCGGCTGGCACAGGGCAGGCTCGTGTCACCGCACCGACAGCCCCGGCAGCAGGGATAGCTTTTTACGTGGAACGATTAACCTTATTATATATATAAAATATGTTAATTTTAAATTTATAAATCCTTAATCCTTATCTTTGTATCAAAACGATAATCTCATGAAAGAAAGTGATAATAAAGATGTTAGTAATAGGGCTTATAGGCTTTTAGTACCTTATTCCAATACGGTAGATATGGCTAAGAAGATACTTCTGTTTTATAACGGATACCTAATGGCTTCCGGCAATGAGAAGAATGTCATAGATGCGAGGCACTTAAATCTTCTTGCCTATTATTTTGTGTTTGGATATTCGTATGAGACGAAGAAGAAGTTTTCTCATTGTTTCAGTACCGATCTTCAATATGTATCGGTTTTGGATACGGAGATGAAGAAGCGTGGTATTTTGATTGACCGTGAAGGGAATTACAGGACAAGGTGTTTGTGCCCGGATATAGAGAACATGCGCCGTCTTTTTGTATTGGAAGGTTCAAGAGATCAATGTGCGTTGGTTTCTTTGTTTTACAGAAAGAAAACTTTTGAAGCCGATGCCGAAGAATGATTTCCCTATATCATTTGAGTCACATATTATAGATGATGTGATGGATAAGACCGGGGGCGTTTACGACCGAAACCAAATACGTGACGTTTTCAGAGCCAGTATTTCTTATGCCAATAACTTATGTACGTACACAGATAACGTGTCTGTATCGTTCCCGTATGTGGGTGATATGGTTTGTAACCTTCATGAGATGGAGAGGCGCAAACATAACCTTGAGCGTCTTAAATCCAAGGTAGAAAAATTATCTAAGTATCAGGAAAAAGAACTTCAGTGTCTTGATATTAAGATAAGGATGATAAAGGATGCTTATGACTCAGGTGAGATAAAAGGTGGGGATATGTTGATAAAACATAACAAATTATCTATCTTTAAATCTCGTAAGGGTCATAGTTTTAGTGAAATACAAAATATTCAAGAACAGGAATTTAACAGATAAGTCATGAAAAAGATTTTGCAAGCGGAAGTTATATACGATGCTTTTATGGATACGATATTAAAAAAACTTCCAAGAAAAAAAGAAGATTATCCTGATTGGTACAAGGAACGTCTTGAAAAGTGTGAGGGATGTAAATTCAATACCAAGAACGTCCCTAACTCTATGCTTCCTCTTTCTTTATACGTAAGCAAGAAAATAGGTAAAAATCGTTGTTCGGTATGTACGTGCTTCATCAAGCAGAAGGCCTGGAGCAAGACAGAGGAGTGTGCGCTTGGGGAAGGGCTTCCCCGTCCTTCGTGGATGGATCGTCAGTATTCTATTGATTTTTATGATGAGAAGTCAAGATGGAACAGGTTAGAACTTATTACAATGGATTCTGATGAATTTAATGTTATTTCTACAGATGACAAGCAATACAATATTGACCTCTCTAAAGACGGTAAATCATTTGAAATCATTTTTGAACCGGTAGAAAAAGGGAACAGTATAAGGTTTTCATTTGTTCTTGAGTCGAAGCATGATATGAAGATAACAGCATCAGAGACATCTTGTGGTTGTACGTCATCTAATTTGAATATTATAGACTCCCGTCACTTTAAGTTCAATATAGAGATACATACAGCAGGATTTGGAATAGGAAGATTCGTAAAGCACATGACTGTTCACTATCAAAAAGATGGGTCTCAAAAAGAGGAATCGATTCCGTTTAATTTTGAAGGTACTATAATTCAAAAAAGTTAAGTTATGGGCGGATGTGGTAAAGCAAGGCATTTACAATGCGAGGATAAAAGGAAGTCCTTATTTTCTATGTTGCAGGCATCTTGTGACGATCTCCCCGATTATTCTGCCGGGGACATTCTCTATGCCGTACTTAGATCTTTTGCAAAGAAAAGAGGATTGTCTGTTTCTTTTTTAAGGACGCTGACAGACAGCGAGCTTTTTGAAGTGGCTGATTATAATTTATCAATGGAGTTGATGGACGTTATTATTCATGATAAAAAGGTTCTTGACAATGAAGAAGATTGATTTTGATTCAGATATAAAACATCTTATTTCTTATTACAACCATCTACTGTCTGCGCAAGATAAGGTGGGAGAGGAGATGGAAGAGATAACTAAGGATATTATTAGGAAGAAGGATGAGGAAAACAACATAGAGTTAGAAGACTTTATTGATTTGGAGGAAAAGTCGTTTATGACCAACTTGTATCAACAAGAGATGCTGAAAGTATCTTCTTCTATAAAGGCAGTTTACAGGTTATCTATTAACGCCGGTCATAATCTTAACATAGATGATGACAGCAAGAAGGTTCTTGACAGGATAGTAAACGACGGAGAATCAGATTTTATTATGTACGTTGACAATAATACTGATTCTGTTATGTTCAAGGAAGAATCTGTTGAGGAAGGAATAAAAAACATGTGCAAGTATCGTGTTGATCCATCTTCTCTTGAAGACAGGTTTAATATGCTTAAGTCTCAGTATGAGTTTTTTTTAAAAATAGTGAATAATGAAGGTAAGAAAGCCGACTAACGATGATGTCTCTTACGTAGATCGAAAACTCCTTGTGCTAAGGGATCAGATAGATAAGGCTGAACGTTATCTATCTGAAAATCCTTGGGATAAAATAGAAGATTCCGATAAGAGGGAGAAAGAATTTAGGTTTCAAAAAAGCTTGTCTGATAGCTTAATGCAATGGACTGAATCTTATATTAAGATGTGTGGGATAATGGATGTTTATAATCAGCTTGAGGCTGCCAAAAACAAGAAAAGCCTAAAAGGAGGACAAACAGTATCAGGTATTCAGTCTTTTGTTAAGAATGAAGCTAAGAACAAGCTCGATAAATAGTTTTGTCATGAATATTAACAGTAAAGAACTTTATATAAATATGGGTAACGATATTCCGTTATGGAATGACCTTTATTCTTATGAAGAGCAAGATGATGATGTCAAGCAATTCTGGGAGAATGAGGCTATGAAACTCCTTAACGGTGTTACCATAAATGGGGTGTTTATCCATCCTTGGCTATACTGGCATATCAATTTCTGGAAGATGATGATTGACGTAGGAGAAGATCGTATTCCAGGAAATTCACAGCTTCGTGATAATGAATGGATGTTTGCCGAATTTCTAAAGCAGGCGGAAGAAGAGAATAAAGGAATATTCATGTTCGGGTGCCGTCGTTTTGGGAAAGCCCTTCTTGATTCTGAGATACTTTATCTTGAGGACCGGGAAAAGATGATAGGAAATATTGTTGTAGGGGATAAGATATATGACGATAAAGGGAATTTGGTAGAGGTCGTAGGTGTCTACCCTCAAGGGAAAGTAACCACCTACAGAGTCGTATTCGAAGACGGTCGTAACGTTATTTGTTGCGGAAATCACCAATGGCGTGTCAATCATGGCGGAAAATGGCATGTTAGGAGTCTTAGATCCATAGCCGGATTAGATTATAAGAGTATGTCTATTCCAGTAGGTGAGGCCCTGAACTACCCTACGGCAAAGCTGCCGGTTCCGCCGTCGGCCTACGCCTCGATGCTGGCGGCTTATCTCGGTGGCTATGGAGGGGATATGTTTTTTGATAAATACGTTTGTAAGAAGTTTTTAAGATCGTCCATAGATCAAAAGAAAGATTTTATAGAAAACTTCATTCGTTCTTTCAGAAACGTAGTAACCGGAGAAGAAGAGCTTACGTTGTCTCATATTGACATGGATGTCATAAATTTTGTACAACGTATGTTTTGGGCTTCAGGTCGGTATGCTAAATTGGAGGGGAATAAACTTATACTATCAAGGAATCGTAAGGAATTAAAAATAAGATCCATATCGATATACGGAAAGGAGCATGCCACTTGTATAACCGTTGATAATGATTCTCATTTATTTTTGACCACCAATTACATCGTTACTCATAATACGGCCATAATGAGTTCTCTTCTGGCTCGTAATGCTACAATGACGTACAATTTGACGCATAATGTTATTGGAGCAAGTAAAGAAGACCTTGCCAATATGGGAGAGTATCTTGAGTTTGGACTTGATAATCTTCCTCCTTATCTTACTATAAACAGGACTGGTAACGACTGGACTAAAGAAGTTGTTTTAGGTACAAGAAACATCAATAATCAACGTGATGTTCATGCCAGAATAAGAATCACCAACGTTGATGATGGAAAGACACGAGGCTCATTGAAGACCGCAGGCGGAACTCCATATACGTCTATATATGATGAGGTAGGTAAATTCCCGGTGCTTGGGGCATGGCTTGCCGGTAGGCCGGCTCATATGATGCATGGTAGGATGAGGGGGAGTTGTTTGATGGCTGGATGTTGTTGTGCTGGAACCATAGTATATAAATCAAATGGTGAACCATGCCGAATAGAGGATTTGAAGCAAGAGGATGGAATAGTAGGATTCGATAATGTATCATCAAAAGCTGTAAGTCAAGACATAACATGGATGAAACCTCCTGCCGAGAAAGAGTGTTATAGAATAACGACCAAAAGAGGCAGGGTATTGGAATGTAGCGGTGATCACCCTATTTTGACTGTTATAAGTAAAAGAAGTGGTGAATTTAGGTATTTTGGGGCTGACTTCAGAAGAGCTGACTCTCTTAGAGTTGGTCGTAAAATATGTGTATCGGATGGTGTGGATATATGGGGAGATAAAAAAATGTTTGATCCATACCTTGTTGGTATTCTAATAGGGGATGGGAGCTATGGTTTTGATAAGACTCCTGTCGTGTCTACCAGTGATAATGAGGTGTATGATTATATACGATCTAAATATGAGTGTTGTATAGAGAAACAGTATAAGACTAAGAACGGAAAAGACTATAGGGAAATAAGAATAAAAGGTATATGCCATGAGTTAAGGGAACTTGGTATATATGGTCAGACTAAAAAAAACAAAACACTTCCTTTAAATATACATTTATATAGAAGGGAGGATGTTATTATGATGATTAGGGGGTATTTTGATGCTGATGCTACTTTTTGTTCTAATAATGATAAAAGACATCATCGTATAAGTGTAGGATCTTGTAATAAACATCTTCTTGAAGAAATAAAGGATGTTCTTTTTAAATTTGGAATACATAGTACTATTTCTTATAGCCCATCTAAGAATCCAGCAGATAGATCTATTATTCTTGATTCATATGTATGTAATATATTGGATAAATTATCCATGTTTAAATATTGTGATATAATTGGAACAGATATAGGATATAGAAGAGAAAAACTTGATTCTATAAGGGAATTTAGTTCTAATTTTAGCACATTTGGTTCTTTTAGGTCAAAATATTTAGATGGAGTGATAATAGAAAGGATAGATAAGATAGAGTATATAGGAATTAAGCCTGTTTGCAATCTCACTGCATCAGATACTCACACTTATATAGCAAATGGTATTATAACTCATAATACTGGAGGTAATGTAGAAAAGTCTCAAGATGCCCAGAAAATCATGAACTCTCCGGACGAATATGGATTCATTATAATGAATTATGATATTCTAAATAAGAGAGTTATTAAACCAACATGGCGTATATGTAAATCCGGATGCTTTGTTCCGGCCCAGATGTCTCATGCTTATGAAAAGAAAGAAACGACTCTTGATAAGTATCTTGGAGTAGAGAATGCTCCCGGTCTTAAGAAGATAAAAATAAAAGTTTCAGACTTTGATAAAAATACTGGAATAATAAAATCACGTCTTGACGAACTTGTCAAAAAGGATAGAGCTTTATACGTCCAGGAACGAATGGCATTCCCTTTGTCTATAGATGATTGTTTCCTTAATACGAACGTAAATAGGTTCCCTGTAGAAGATGCGTTGAAGCACAAAAGCCGTCTTCTTGAAGAAGGTAGGCCTGGTAAAACAGTGGATATTTATCAGATAGACGGCATGAAAATGGGGTATAATTTTAGTGATAAGCAGCTTGCTGATTATCCGTTTCAAGGTGGTAACATAGATTCTCCTGTTGTTATATATGAGGATCCACCAGAAGAAGGAGGTGTTTTTGATTACACTTATGTCTCATCGCTTGACCCCTATAAATCTGACAAGGCTGATACTGATTCTGTTGGTTCGTTTTATGTACTTAAAAGATATGTAAAAATCAACGATCCATTTGCTTATTGCATAGTAGCATCATACGCATCACGTCCTCCATCTTCCGATGATTTTTGTAGGAATTGTGAAATACTTCAAGAAGCGTATGGGGCCAAGTGTCTTATGGAGAATGCCGACCGAATGTATGAATTTTATCTTACGAGACGAAATAAGCAGCTTATGTTGCTGGAAGATGGCGAACGTCTTGCCGGTAAGATTATTCGTGCTGGCGCCCGTCAGAACAACAAGCTCGGTTTGGCTCCTACGGTTCCCAATCAGCGTATGCTTTTCAATACCGTTATTCAATATTGTTGGGAGGATGTTGTTGTTGGGTATGATGATGATGGTAATGAAATAACACAGAAAGGTATTTACCGTATCCCTGATATAGAACTTCTTGATGAGATCATAGCCTTCGGCCCTGGGGCCAACACCGACCGTATCATAGCCTTCGGCCACGCTCTTCTTCTGGCTAAGTATTATGATGATATGGGTTACATGCCTGAAAGTACGACTCAGAAGGAGAATCAAAAGAAGAGAGAGCGCAAGAAGATAGAACAGGTCAAAGGATTTACGGTAAGAAGACATAACCCTTACAAAATGAGGTGACGAGAACAAATTCCTTATCTTTGTGAAAAATAGGATAATAGGATGGAATATTTCAATAGAGATCAGGCTTTTCCGGCCAGAGGAGTATTTTCAGGTTTGCCGGTACAGGCTATACCTACCAAGAGAAAAACCAAGGAGTGGTTTAAAGCCACTATGGATTCTCTTGAATTGATTGGTTTGAAGCAGCTTGATGAGAACCAAAAGTTCAAGGATTTTTATAGGATGATGGAAGGCAAGCTGTCATTTATGGAACTGAAAGATGTAATTCCTTATCTTAAGGATGTTCAGTCTATAAGGGACAACGTAAATATTCCATCATTCTTACGTCATTATGATATAATAGGTACGATCGTAAACGCTTTTGTAGGATGGTTGGGCAACCTTTCTGACAAGTATAATGTAGTGGGATTGGACGAATCTGAAGTGAATCAGTATTCTGCCACGAAGGAAAATCTTCTTTATAATTACATTAGAGAGGAATTGGACAGAAGGGTTAGGCAAGAGTTATTAAATAGAGGATTGGATCCGGATTATAATAATTTTGCCAGCGAAGAAGAAAAGCAGGCTTATGTTCAACAGATACAAGAGGTGAAAGCATCTATGACCCCTCCTGAGATAGAGAACTTCATGAATACAAAATGGAAGACTGCCGAGGTTATATGGGGTTCTCATACGCTTGAGGCGGACAGGGGGCGTTTTTACATGGATGAGATAGACACCGAGAATTTCATTGACTATCTTCTTACCGGTCGTTGCTTTAGAAATTATCATGTAGGATACGACTATTATAAGCCGGAGAGGTGGTCTCCGTTGAATACGTTTTATTCTAAGACATTAGATAGCAAGTATCCTCAATATGGGGATTATATTGGTCGTGTTCATTATTATACTGCCAATGATATTATAGTAAGGTGGGGGCATCTTCTTACGGCAAAAGACAAGCAAAAGCTTATAGGAGGTGCTGATAATTTCAATGGCACTTATCATAATGGTGATAATGGAAGCTATGTAAGTTTATCCAAATCGGCGAGTGTAGGGATGTTATATCAGAATAAGGTAATACCTTGGAAAGGATATAATGATTATGCTTCTATAAAAGCTTATGAGGATTATTACGGTGTTCCAGCCGGCACATATACCGGATACGATAGTAATGGCAACGAATATCACAGAACCAGATTTATGCCAAATTTAGAGCATGGTAATTATTATAACCGCGCCCAGAGTTTGAGCGACGAGCATGTTCGTAGTGATTTGTATCAGGTAACTGAATCATATTGGGTATCCCCGGCTCAGGTGTATGTAATTACCTACCAAACTGAAACCGGATTAGTAACTACTGAAATGGTAACCGACGAGCTTCTTCAAGACTTTTTACAGGAAAATGGTATTAAGAAAATTACCAGGACCATGAGTAAGGGAATGGAGAACCCGGAGATTAATACCTATTTTGTAGATTACGTTCCACAGGTAAGGTACGGAGTTAAAATCAGTGGAGGTGCTCTCGCTCAGGACAACCTGTATCTGGATGGAGAACCTATCGATCACCAGATAAAAGGGGATAGCAACATCTATGACTTTGTTTTACCCGTTGCAGGATATATCGGTACTTCTATGGCTAACAGGATTCAGCCATATCAAATATTCTATAATTTCTCCATAAACCAGATAAACAATATTCTTGAAAAGGAGATCGGTAAATTCTTCTTAGGGGATATAAATCTGGTTCCGAGTGAATACAAGGATTTGGGTGAAGATGTGGCTGATATATGGGCAAACCTTCTTGATGTAGCTAAGTCTGTAGGCGCTCTGACATTAGATACCTCATCTCAAAACACGAAAGGCGGTGTCCCTTTCAACCAGTTTGCTGTCTATGATTTATCCCAGACAGAGCAGCTTAAAACAAGAATGGAGCTTGCTGAATGGTCGAGGATGAAGTGTTTTGAAATGGTTGGTATCACACCTCAAGTAATTAACGGTCCCAACAGGTATGAGACCGCCACCGGGGTCCAGCAGGGCGTTACAGCATCTATGTTACAAACACAGATATACTTTGATAACTTCGGTTACTTCAAGAAACGCGCTTTGGATCTTCATCTGGCTGTTGCTCAACAATGTCAGGAAGAAGGAAAGGATATTTCTGTAATGTACACAAAAAGTGATTTAACCAGAGCATTCTTATCTATAGGAACCGACGGTCTTAGTCTAAGGCATCTTGGTGTTCAGGCATTATCTAATTCCAAGAAAAGGGATGAGCTTGAGAAATTTAAAACTTTCATGTTGCAGCTAAATACAGCCGGAGGCGATATTTACGATCTTGCATCTATCTTCACATCAGATTCTATGGTAGAGCTTATACAGAATGCAAGGAATACTCGGGCATACAACGAGCGTCAGATGCAGCAGCAACAACAGAATCAGATGCAGCTTAACCAGCAACAGATACAAGCTGAAGCTGCTGAGAAGGATAAGCAACGTCAGCATGAACTTGCTTTGGAAGACAAGAAAGGTCAATATAGGATACTTCAAGAGAAGATCCAGGCGGCAGGCAGGGCGGCAGACGCCAAGAGCGACGCCACCTCCCTCAACTTCCTGGCTTCTGTTTCAGATCAGACCGTAAGGCAAGCTGATATAGAAAGCAAGGAAAGGATAGAGGATAAGAAAATTGAAAACGATTCCAAACTTCATGATGATGAAATGAGAATGAAAATGGAAGAGTTAAAATTAAAATCCAAAGAGCTTGCTCAACGAGCGAGGGAAGATGCCACCAAAAGGTATGTAGCCGGAATCAATAAGAATTAAGGATTAAACATCCCCAAATTTCATTAGAAAATCTCTAATAAAATTTGGGGATGTTTAATTTTTAGTGAAGATTAAACACTTATAAGTTTTTTGTCTGAAATATAGGTATTTAAATATTTTTGCAGTATGGGAAAATTAGAAAAAAATGGAATAGTAGAATTGGACGATATTTTTAGTATCGGTCCAGTTGATGATGTTTATAATAGGGAAGAAGATATTCTGCCTATTAATGGTAATGAACCGGCTAAAAAAGATGAGAAGCCTGTAGAAGAAGGTTCTCAAATTAAAGAAGAGCCGGTTGTCGATCCTACTCCTGATCCTAAAGAGGATAAAAAAGGAGAAGAGAATGTGGTTGACGTTAAACAGGATCCGGTAGAGACCCCGGTTGTCAATTACAGAAAAGTATTGGATGCCCTTTCTTCAAGAGGGATCATTCCCGATTTGAAAGATGTGGTATTTAGCGGTGAAAACGGCGAAGAGATTACTATCAATGATCTTGATTTTAGTAAAGAAGATTCGTTGTGCGACATACTATCTACAGTCCTTGAAAGCCAGAAAGAGGATATTGTTAAGGATAAGATAGATGTTACTTCTGTTTCTGATATTACCAAGAAGCTTATTCAGGCTGATAAGGCTGGCGCTAACATCGTTGATATTCTTAAGCAATATGATACGAATGTCGCTCCAATAGAAAAGCTTGACATTGAAAACAAAGCAGATCAGATAAAGATCGTTCGCCATTATGTTGATCTTCTTGGGTTGCCTAAAGATGAAGCTGATGAGTTTTTCAAAGGCATTATCAATAAAGGAGAAGAGTATGTTGAAGCAAAGGCTATAAAGTATAAGGCTGAGCTTGATAAGAGAATGGATGATATTATCCAGCAACGTACTAAAGAGGCTGCCGACAAGAAGGCGAAGGATGCAGAAGATTTTAGAAGGTATAAGAAAGACCTTAAGTCTTCTATCCAGGCAAAGTATCAGCTAAATGACACTATGGTATCTAAAGCTCTTGATTTTGCTCTAAAACCTTCTGAATCGAATCCCGGAATTACCAAAGCATTTAATAGGGTAAGGGAGATGATGATGAATCCGGAAGAAGCGCCAGATTTGATTATGTTTCTTATGAACCCAGGAGAGTTCATAAAACAGAAGTCGAATCAAGCTGTAGTTGATGAGAAGAAGAAAATTTATAAGCTCATCAGCCACACAAATAAAGACAAGAGGGTAGCTCCGGTAGATGATAAAGGTGATCAAGTTCAAGGTGTGAAGTTCGATGAAATCAGTATAGATTAAAAATTAAAACATTTTTTCGTTCATGGCTAATGTACTTTTAACAAAAAATTTCCCGGCCACCATGAATGGTGACACGGTGATTGGATATACCGACGCTAAAGTCGTTAAGCAAAGTATCGTAGAGCACGATCTTAGCTCTTTAGAAGATTGGTACTACGAAAATCCGGATAAGAACCATCTGGGTATGCTTGAGTTGTTTTCTAACATTACAAACTATCCTCTGCCTATGTATATGGGTATGATTAAACAGGATGCTACTATTACCGTAAATGGTATCAATGGTTCATTCCGTTATGATCTTCCGGTATCAGAAACGTATGAGGTGGTTACAGTAGAAGACACGTCTTTGAAATATGCAAAACCTGGTATTGATGAAAGCTTCTTCGAAATTGTGTTGAATGCACAATTCAAACAAGGAGATGTTATTACTTACGATGTGATTAACGGTTGCCAGGCTCTTATCTCTACAGAGCGCCCTCCGAAACAAGAGGGTGAAAACTGGAGATATTGGTGTAAGCTGTGGGGTCGTTCTCGTGCTAAATACTTCCCGAAAGACATGCTTCGTGCCGGTATTAAATATTGGAAGGTAACAAACGTTCTTGGTGAGTTCTCTACTCAGTTCTCTGGTGTAGGAGGTGCTTCTAAGGCCGGTTCTATGACTTGTGAATTTACGCTTGGTGGACACCGTGGTGTTGAAGGTGAAACGACTATGTACGCTGGTATTAAGTCTTTGGCTTATGCGGACGAACGTACACAGAATTTCATCGACAAGGCTTACCAGAAAGTTCGTCAGCTTTCTGAAATCAGAGGAGGTGATGCAAGTTATGCCATTATCGGTTCTCGTCTTGGTGACGGAAGCATTGATATGCGTACGGCACGTGTAGCCAATACAGTGTCTTTGTTCTGTTTGGCTGAGTTGGCTAAGATGGAAGCATACGAACTTATGTTCATGCGTGGAGGTAGAGTTAAGGGTCATAATGGTGTTTTGATGAAAAACGAAGGTTTGTACCATCAACTTCGCCGTGGTTTCGTTATCTCATATGCACGTCCGGGCGGTATCAAGCGCGAACACTTCCTGGCTGCTGCTGACTATATTTTCCGTGGTCGTAGCGATATGCCGATTGAAAATCGTGTAATGAAATTCAAGGTAGGTGCTATGGCTTACAAGAACATCGTTGAAATCTTCCGTGATGAGTTCTTCTCTCAATTGGGTGCCTTGGCTCCGCTTATGGGTACAGAACGTATTATCAATAATCCGGTAACAGGATCAAACGATGCTCTTGAATTAGGAACTGTAAAGATCAAGGGTGTTACTATTCCGGGTATTGGTAAGGTTATTGTAGAACACGAACCTTCTTTGGATTACGTTGATATGGTAGATAGAAGCCAGTTGGTAGACGGTATGACTCCTATCACATCATATTCATGTATTATGGAAGATTTGACCGCTCCTGAATATTCCAATGCATTCGCCGGCATCCCTGCTTCATCCGAAGCTCGTATTGGTAATATCAACAGCAACGTATTCTACGTTAAGCCTGATATCGGTTCTATGTGGTGGGGTTACGAACAAGGTAGATGGTCATCCAGGGTATCGGCTCAAGAAATTGTATCCAGCCATCCTCGTATGTCAGAACAATTCTGGTGCCACTCTGTATCGGCTTGTTGGGTAAAAGATACCAGCCGGTTCGTAACAATTGAATTGTTACCAAGTTCTTTGTGATCATAACTTTTAATATTAACTTGCGGTCGGCTTTAAAACCGGCCGCAAATTTTGTTTTCATAGGATATATAAAAAAATGGGAAAAAAGATTTTTGAAGAAAGCCATGAGTCTAAGAAACTGCTGGCTACCGTAGGAGGAATGAAGATATATTCCGACTCTATTTATGTTATAACAGGTAAGATGGATGAAGAAGCTCCTTCCGGATATCAGGAAAGAGGCATTTCCAAGACTCCTTTCCCTGGGAACAAGACAGTATCTTGTTGTGGATGGGACAAGGATCTTAGGGTGTATGATACAGGTTTCTTTATCAATTCAGCATGTTATAAAGGTTACTCACTTGAAGACAAGAAAGCTGAAATGGATATGCGTATTAAGAATATTCGGTATCCGTTTGAAGAAACTGTCAATGAGGACCTGGACCAAAAGAACTTCGATTTCTGGGATTCTTACAGAATTGACTTATATGATGGTCGTTTGTTCTACACTAATGACGTTCGTGATTTATTTGAGCTGTATATAGCTATTTTATCCAAGTCTCTTACTCCTAAAGAGGAAGACGGTAATCCGATGTACGTTGAATCTTATTATTGTGTAGAAGACAAGACTACGGCCGTAGATATCAGGAAACAACGTCAGATTGACAAGGCTGATATTTTATACGAGTTCATGAACAAACTGAAAGGATCCGAGGCTGAAAGGAGAAGCATCTATGATCTGCTTTTGTATCTTGATATCATATATAGCGTAGAGCTTGATCAGAGCATGGTTCAATACATATTCACTAATTGGATTGATGCTAAGAATACTAATGTTGACATGTATAAAGAAGCAAGCTCAAGGTTCTTGTCTGATGATGAATCTTCTGAGGGAATGCAGGTGATCAAATTCCATCGTATGATTAGGGAAATGGTTGAGGGACTGGCTGTCACCGTCAACACCGACGGACTGTATCTGAATGGCGAGCTCCTGGGCGCCGACGCCATCTCTGCATCTATGGCTCTTGCTTCCAATAAGTCGATGTTAGAAACCAAGTCACGTGTTCTTGAAGCGTATAATGCTTTAAAGAACAAGCATAAAAAAATAGAAGGAGCTAAGTCTGACAAGAAGAAAAAGGAAGATGAGAAAGATTTCGATGTTGATCAATACGCTGACAAAAAATAATAATTTATGAAGATCGTTGATTGTTATCTCCGGGCATTACAGAAGGCTGAAGAAAACATGACCAACGGTGGTATAAAACTTGACAAGGCACGTTTTGTTCAGCTTTTTAATGACGAACAAAACCGCCTTGTTCGTTATATCCTTGATAAGAAAAACGAAGAGGATATACGTTATATCCAAAAGTTAGTTGTGTATTCAAAAGAACTTGACGAGAAAGGAGATAAAGATAATCCGGAAAGCACTTTGTTTTCATTGCCTTCTGATTTCTTTTCTTTTTCAAACATATCAGGCGTATTTACCAAAGGTGAATGCACGGTCACTGATTTTACCATGTGGGAGGCTAAGAACGAAAACCCGCATGAGCTTCTTGCCGACTTTTTTAACAAACCTGATTTTGATTTTAGGGAAACATTCTATACAATAGGCGAAGATTCGGTAAGGGTGTATAAGTATGGTTTTGATGTAGACACCGTTTACCTTACATATTACCGCTATCCGAAGGAAGTTGATATCGAAGGATATATTAAATCCGATGGTTCTAATTCAACTGATATAGATCCTGAATTAGATGATAAATTAATTGGTATTATCCTTAACATGATTGAAAAGCAATTTGCTTTGAATGAAAGCGAATATGGACGTTATCAAATAGATTCAAACAACGTCCAATCTCCTTTATAGCAGAATAAAGGCGTGTCCTAAATTAAAGACTATCAAAAAGCATTAAGAATTAATTAATTCCTAATGCTTTTTGTTGCTTATATGACTATCACTATTTTTGAGACAGATAACAGAATATTAATTTTTAAAATATTATAAGGCTATGGCTATCCATAAACCGTATGACAGACACATTATCTGTCCTCCGCACGCTAAGTTGGCGGACGTAGATTCTTTGTTGCTTCAAGAAGGTCAGATCGCTATCTATGATTTGGATGGTGAGCAGACTAAAGATGGTTTGAAAGCGTTGAAAGACTTGAAAGGATATCGTAAGGACGAACAACGTTTCCAGATCAGAATTGGACGTAATGAGATGGTGAACGACCGTGTATCTGATGATAAATCATTCTCTACACCTACGTTTGCTATTGATGAAATTATAGAAGTGTATGCTTCTGCTCCGAAGAGCAAAGAAATTAAAGTAGATGAAGTTATTTTCGGTTATAACGGAATTGACGATAATACTGCTATTACAGCAAGAAAAGGCGATCGTATCCCTATTCATATTAAGCTGACAGGACGTTTGTTCGAGCTTCGTGGTTATCCGATGGGTGAGGTGAATATCGATGATTACATCATTTTCGAAAACTGTCCTGGTCGTGAGGATATGTGTTCAGAATGTGATCCTTGCGAAGATGTTGATATTTTGGCTGCTATCTTGAAAACAATCGAACGTATCAAGAATCAGCCGATTGCAGGTGGTGGAAAGGTAGGTGATTTTGTAGAAATCCATCCTATCCATTCTTGTGACGAGTTGAAAAAAACTCCGGTGGAAACCGACATGAATTTCTATTGTATGGAAATGTGTGATACCGGTGATGCTTATGCCCTGGCTCAGCTTAAGGCTGCTTATCCTGGTTTGGATATCAAGAGAGTTGGACGTCATCTTTCTACTTCCAAATATCAGGTGATGAAAGAAGGTGGTAAGCCTGCTGATTATACTCAAAAGCTGTCTTCTATAATGAAAGGCTGCGAAGAGTGTCCTGAAGGATATACTAAGGTAGACGGCGGTTTGATTTATGCCGTAACGTTAGAGGATGATGGCGTTGATCAGTCTACTGTAGTAGAAAGCATTAAGAATGCCGTTAGTAGCACTGCCGAGAAAACAGCAGCCCAAGATGGCGGAGTAGGTATGTACACTGTGGCCGTAAGCAAGAAACTGACGAAGGCTGATATCGATGCATTTGTAGAAACTAATCCGACAGCCACAGTAACGTTCGTTGCTAAAACAGCAGATATGTGTAGCAATCCTACTGTTACTACTGTTAGCTGGGAAGCATGTGGTTCTTGTAAGATTTCGAAAGAAGCTTATGAAATCACGTTGCCGGATGATGAATGTGGTGGTAGTGCAAAAGCAGAATTACAGGCGGCATTCCCGTATCTGACAATCGAAGATTATGGTACACCCGGTGGATGTCAGCACAAGTTTAAAACAGTTGTAGTTACTAACATGGTTTGCGACGAATGCGATAAAATTTTCAAAGACTTCTTTGTATCGAAAGCGCCCGAATCTTATCGTGGACGTAATTGGAAACGTTTGGGTGCTGTAGCAGGAGATCAGTCTATTATCGCAGACCCGCTTCCTAAGAACTGCAAATGCGGTATTTTGTTCCGTGGTATTGACTACATGATTTCTCCGTCTGACTGTTTGATTGACCGTCTGACATTCCAAGAAGGATCTGTTCGTATTGCTGTAAATGGTGGTTATCCGGATGAACAGCGCGAGGCTATCAGCACGTACTTCAACCCGATCCATACCGAATACAAACAGCACTGGGCTCCGCGTACTCACCTTGGCGCTGAATTGCTGGATAAAGAACGCGAACAACGTATGTTCTTCGACTTCCGTAAGACTCACCAAGAACTTATGGAACGGATGTTTACCAACGAAGAAACCCGCTTAGACCTGTTGGCTCCGTATGCTGATTATTCAGTAACGCTGAAGCCGGCACGTTACTCTAACGGCTTCGGTAGGGTAATTGATGATCACATTACAGTACACTTCCATGTACCGTATGGCGCTCACGAAGGTATTCAAGACCTTATGGACTTGTTAGCTGCTTCGGCAAATATCAAGCCCTGCAAGATTTGATTTTCCTTTTTTCTATATATCCCAAGGGGGAGGAGGCTGGTCCTCCACCCCCTTTTTTGTAATAAAACAATTTGAAATAAGTTAGTTTCATATGAATGGCGTGGATTTTTTATCCGGTGCCTTTGGTAGGGGCATTGATAAAATAACCAACATAGTTGGAAAATGGGGTTCCTCCCAACCGGTAGATGACAGCAAATCCGGTATAAAAATAGGGGACAAAATCTACCAAGTGGTTGTGTCCTTAAATGGCTGTTATTGGTATCTTGACGAAGAAGGCAAGAAGCATCCTGTTTCTGGTATTCCGGCTACAACCGAATGGGAGTGGATTAACATAGCTGAGAAAGTTATCAAAGATTTCAAAACCTGTTACCGTACACCTGGTGGAAAGGTTGAAGTATGGAGTTGGTATCTTCTTAATGATCAGATGGATGTTCTTAAAGAAACCCATAGAATTACCGACAGTACCGACATGGATAATCCGGTAGGTAAGGTTCTTACTAAAATACCGGACGAATGGGTTATGATCGACTGCGATCTTCCTGATATGACAGAACGTGACATTACGTTCGTCAACAGATGTTATAAAACTCCTGATGGTAAGGTTGAAATAGAAGGATTAGAAGCCATAGATGACAAGATAAACATCAGGGAATCTATTTATACCGTTATTCAGTCAACTGACGATGATTTCCCTGCCGGGCATGTTTTTAAGCTAATTCCAGAGAATTGGGTTCGAATGGTTTGTGACTTTCCTGACATGACAGAACGAGACGTAACTTACGTTCTTGAATGTTACACTACTAAAAAAGGGAAAGTTCAGGTAGAAGGCTTGATAGCCATAGATAACATCCTTGGATCCAGGGAAGAGGTTTACACCGTCCTTCAGTCAACCGATCCTGATATTAAGGTAGGGACCGTGCTGGATTCTATTCCCGAAGATTGGGTGAGGATGGTATGTGATTTTCCTGACATGACGGACCGGGAAATTGTTGAAGTGGATGAATGTTATAAGACGGATGGCGGTAAGGTTAATATAAAAGGTTATCAGTCTATTGATGCTGTTCTTGGTGTAAGGGAACAGTATTATTATATTGTTAAGACAACGGATGAAGCTTATCCTCAGTGGACGAGAATAGATAAGATACCTAACGAATGGGCGAAAACCGAATGCGATTTTCCTGATCTTACGGAAAGACATATTATGTCCGTAGATGAATGTTATACTACTCCTGGTGGTAAAATACATCTTGGTGGATACAGGTCGGTAGATAGCATAATAGGAGTCCGGGACGAGTATCTTATTGTTATGGAAACAACCGATCCTGATATACAAAGAGGTGCCACATTCAATAAAATACAAGAAGGATGGCAGCGTATTGTTTGCGATTTCCCTGATGCTACTACATCCGATACAGAAATAGTAGAAAACTGTTATAAGACGGAAAAGGGCAAGGTTCAGATACGGACATACATAACAATGGACGGATACGGAAATACAAGGGAATTGAGGCATATGGTCCTTAAAACAACCGATCCTGATTACAATATCGGATCCAATATCGATCAGATACCGGTAGGGTGGTTAAGTATCGAGTGTGATTTTGCGTCTGCTACACAGCGCCATATAAGACAGGTGAAAAACTGCTACGTTTCTGATGCAGGGAGCATTTACGTTGAGGGAGAAATTGTTTACGACAATGACCTTGACGTGGACAAGATGGCGCTTACGGTCATGGAAAGCACTGACCCGGCGATAGCCGTAGGGACGACGCTGGCTGCTATTCCCTCTGGCTACGTGAGAACAGTTTGTAGATGTAATTGTTGCAACCACTAAATCTTATTGTCATGAGCTGTAACGAATATTTTTTAGTAACACTGGAGTCTAAACCGACTCCAGTCCGTCATAAATACACGAATTTAACAGACGAATGGTATGGCCCTGATGGTGTTAAGTACGAAGATCCTGATACGATATCCAAAATAGAAGAACAAGCTACAGATAAGAATTGTATAGGGGATAACACCTTATATCAGAAACTTATTGAAATACATTCTCAAGGAGAGTCAATAAAATCAGACATCGGAGACATAGGTTCGGTATTAGATTATATAAATGGGGAGGAAGTGTAATGGGAACCATATCAGATAAGTTAATGAGGATCATAAATACCAAAGAGGATATAAGGCAAGCCCTTATATCCAAAGGGTATGATGTACCTACTTCCATACCTTTTAAAGAGTATGCTAAAATGATATTAGACCTGCCATGCAAGGTAGATTCCTTCCCGGATATAGAAGGTATCGTAGCCAGATATTCAGCTTCCGGTCTTACCAATGAGCAGATGGCTGCCAATCCTGTATGGGTTGATAAGACGGGTAATGGGCACGATATACAGTTGAAAAACTTCTCTTGGAAGGGAATGTCAGGGGTTGGCGGGTATGAAATGAATTTCAATTTATGGAGAAACAATGTTTCAAGCATTCCAGATATTTCTATGTCTACGACGACTACCTCAGTTAGTGTAAGTGTTGGAAATTCTACTTATAATAACAATCTTATTTATATTCATATAAGTAATTGGGATATAAATAAGAATCACTGGTTGAAGGTTACATCTACTTATGAAGATGGAGATCTCGCCTTTATATTTTATAATGATAGCAATACTAAAAAGATTGGATTGCCAGCTAACGGCTATGTAAACATACTTGCATACCCTGAATTTAAAGGCAGTTATATGTATATCTCAACTATATCTAATAAGCAAGGTTCATTTACCATCGAACAACTACCCCTCTACCCCGGTGCACTCGTCTTTGACGGAGTAGACGATTATGGTGTTTGTGAGAATTTTCCTATTTTGACTAAGGAAAAGGGATATACGGTTGTGGTGTTGAGACAGTGGGATCAAGATTTCTTGAATACAACTTTGACAGGAGGACTGTTGTCAACTAGGAATTATTCTACGGGAGAAGGTGTAGCATTTGAAAAAATAGAATCCTCAAATAAGGGTTATTGGAATTTAGGTGCTGGAGGTATCATAGATTTTGCAAAATCACCATTTACATGGCAAACATCAAAACAATATAATAATGTTGGTATTTTAAAAGGTGACAAAAATCATGGAAAACCATTATGTGTAGGATGTGGATTGTCTGGAGGCCAACAGTGTGGTAGATTTGCTATCTGGGAACTTGTATTTCTCGATCACGATGCCACCGAAGAAGAACTGACCAAGATCAAAGACTACTTCGTCAAAACCTATCCCTGGCTCTTCCCCGACAAGGCATGGACTGTCACCGGTAAAACCAACGAGGACGAAGATCGTGCTACTATTGCCAACATTACGGGCAATGGTAATGATCTTGTACTGTCTAATTTTGGTTTTGCAGAAGGGAGTGGCTACAATGAAGAAGGGGAATATGCTGGCTATCTGGTTACTGATGGGGTGGATGATAAGATAATCTCGTCTATATTTAAAATGGGTAATGATTGGACTGTAATAGGAGATTGGGAGCTTATAAATACAGGGAAAAATGACAATGCTGGTATTGTAAAATTTGATAGTATAGTCATTTATAATTATAATTATAATTATAATTCAATGCTCATTAATATAAAAAATGGTAGAAATATTTTGATTCCCGATCAAAATACCGTTAATGCAATTTGTTCTGATGGCAGGATTTATTCAAAAGACTGGAAAGAATCTATTTATAATGAAGAAACGGAATCTACCAGTAAAAATTTCTTAACTATAGGATATTCAGGTAACGCATATACTAAAATTGCTTTCAAAAACTTAGCGATTTATCCTACAGTCCTCTCCAGGGAAGATTGTATCAAAGCATATAACTATTTACAAACCCTAAAAGCAAAATAATATGAAGTTTATTATCATACCAAAAGAAGTATATGATTCCGTATCTGAAGAAAAGAGACGTGAATTAGGAATAGGCAGTCCAAGAGCGAGCGTAGACGGTTCTAAGGTTATTTTACACGTAGAACATTATGACCTTCTATTTAAGTCTTTAGACATGCAGGCTGATGACGAGCCTCAATACCCGTATCCGGTATATGACAGCCCTTCTTCTGAGTTTGAATCTGTTCTTTCATCTAAAGAATGGGTGTCTGATGTTAATGACGAGCGTCTTTGATCTTGTTATGGTTGAGACAATTGCTATATTTGTAAAAAGTTGAATAATTAAAGCGTGTGGTAGCGTTATCTACCATATAATCATCATGTTTCAGATAATAATCGGATGCGTTTTGGCTAATATCCTTACGATAGCAATCATCGGTTTAGCCCTGTATTTAGTGTATCGTAAAAACGAAGATCGTTTAAAGGCTTTGGATTCTAAGATCGATCAGAAGGTTGAGGACGTAAAAAACAAGGTTGGTGCGGTGATGGACATCGTAGACCAGGTCAAGAAGTTGTTGGATAAAATTAACAAAAAATAAATATGGCAGAAATAGGTTATAACAGTAAATTCGAAGGCCAGGAGGTTGATTCCAGACTTGAGAATGTGGTGCAGGCCGCTCCTGGAACAAGTTCGGAGTCGGGCAAGGGAGGCCTTATCCCGGCTCCCCCTGCCGGAAGTCAAGACGGTAGCAAGACTCTTCTTAGTGACATGACATGGGGAGATCATATAACAAAGCAGTACGTAGATAATGCTGTTTCTGCTGCTGGATGGAAAAAGCAAATTGTTACTGTTTTGCCGAATGTAGATGAGGCTGCTGATAACGTCATGTATCTTGTAAAAGATGATTTAGCTTCTACTGAAACTGGCAATGTATATAATGAATATATTTTGGTTACAGATTCAGAAGGAGTTAAGAGTTTGGAATCTATTGGTATGGTAAGTACTGGTGTAGAAATGACGTTTTTAGATCTTGATCAGTTTAATTCAAGTTCAGGAACCGTAAGTGATGATGTCTATAATAGCGTTGTTTCGGCTTATGAGAATAAGATTATTTTAGGAGTAATTGACGGCTCAATTACTCCTATAACGATATATAAAACAACAATTGAATCCTCTGTTGTTTACAATATTTCATTAAATTCTATTTCAAATTCTTATAGTAGGGATGTGTTGGAATTAGCCAATAGGTTTATCATATTAAAAGAGGATAAAAGTTTTACAGTTGATGATTTTAATTATGATATTTATGGTTATTACATTGATTTTTTAAAATTTATGACAATGGATCCTTCTGTTGTTACAACATTGGAAAATCTTCCTAAAGGTCGTCATAATATTATAGCAAATGTATCTGCTGCCACTTCTTTATCTATGTCCGTATCATCATCAGATGTAGGACGAGAGTGGCAGGTTCGTGTCAACAACACTACCAGTTCTGACATTACGCAGCCGCTTCCTACTACTGGACAGTTCCAGAGCATGTCAGGTGACAGTGTTACGATACCGGCCAATAGCTTTATTGAATTAAGTATCTGGTATATCAATGATAAGTTGGTTATAAGAGTAGGTGAAAATGCTTAATAGAAAGGATGAATTATGTTGTATGTAAATAAGAGTATAAAAGGTTTTTATTGGGAAGGATATGATTTGGATCCATCTTCTTATGAAGTAGGATATTCTTATCAAGATTTCTTGGATGGGAAATGGGTTCAACTTGATGAAGAACAGAAACAGTTTCACCAAGACAATCCTAAAGCGAGTGTAAAAGAAGTTATTGCTATGCAGCTTGATCCTGAGCCACCAGGACCAACAGAAGAAGAGTTGCTTGCTATAGCCAAAGAAAAGAAAGTTAAGGAAGCTCGTGAATATGCTTATTCTGATTCTGTTCGAACATACAGCTTAGACGGTAAGTCTGTATGGTATAATGAGAATATGCGTTATAGGGTAAAGAATGATATTGATGTAGCAAAAGGAAGCGGAATATATACCGTATCTGTAGCAGATTCAGAATACGAGCTTGATATTGCTAATACGGCAATGAATGAAATGCATGTATATGAATCTGAGTGCAATGATCGTACTGCTGCCATAGAAAAGGAAATAGCTTCTAAAACCGACAGGAGTGAAGTTGAGTCTATGAAAGTGGATGAAGGCTATCCTGAAAAGTTAGTAAGGACAAAGGATCAGATAATAGAAAAAAATAAGATCCTTGAAGCCAATGATCCTGAGAAGGCTACAGCTATGTATATGAGGGCGATGATCAATACGCCGGCTATGCTGGAAAATACTGATCAGAATTTTGCTCTTAAGATAAAGGGATTGTACCCTATTTGGGATAAGGATGGAGTTTACGGTGACAAAGGTCTTCCTATGGGAACGGCTGTTGTAAAAGGGCAGCGTCTCCGTAGCAAAAACAAACCTTCTGATTTGGATTGGACTTTGTTTGAAGTAAGGCAAGATCACAATCTCCAAGCCGACTGGGTTCCTGGTCAGGGAGGTGGAGCTGAAAGCCTGTATATGGTTGTTCAGGAAAAGCATTCAGGTACGATAGACGATCCTATTCCTTGGGTATATAATTCTATTTTAGAGAACGGAAAGTATTATATTGATAAAGAAATAAAGTATCTTTGCATAAGAGATTCAGGCATTCCTTTAGCTTATGAAAATCTTGCTGATCTTGTATCAGCCGGATATGTAAGGGTTGTTTAGGTCGTAATTTGTTGTTAATGTTATGGATGGCCCCTGTATATTTATTTATGCAGGGGTTTTTCTTTAATCCAAACTCTGCTTATTTTAATATTTGGTAAGGTTATGATTATCTTTGTGAAAAAGGTTAAGTTATGGAAAGAAAAGATATTATAAAAGAATTGAGTCAGTATTTTAGTATTGTTGAATTAGTTGGTCCTAAAGAGTACGGTAGAGACAAAGATCTTTGCTGGAGGTATTTAAGAACTGAATTGCTTCACACGATACTGGTTTTAAGGAAAGACATATTGAAAACGCCGATGACGGTTAATACCTGGAAGTCGGGTGGAAGGTTTGATGAGCGTGGGTTTAGGAACAATATTTCGGATATAGTAAAATCCAAGACCGTATCAGGGTCTTTGTATGTCAGTCCTCATATGCTTGGGGCAGCCATCGATTTCGATGCTAAAGGTATGACGGCGGAGGAGGCAAGGAATAAAATAATTCAGTCGCAGGATTTACTTCCTTGTCCTATTAGATTAGAATCAGGTACCAATTGGGTCCATATTGACGTATATGACTCTCTTGGAAGTAGCAAGAAAGTAACTATGTTCTAATATGGCTTACAGATTTGTAGGAAGGATGAATTTAGAAAGTTTCTGGGCTTTTCTCATTTCCGGATTATCAGCATTGTGGATGAATTTCCAGGAGATTCACCACCTTATATATTCTATATTGTTTATATTAGCTATAAATCTTTTGTTAGCTACTATAAAAAGTATCAAACACTGCTATATCCGAAGAAAGAGAAAGAGGCCTTTTAAGATATTGACATGCATAAGCGAAATGGGAGTTTTGAAAATCCTTCTTGAGTTCGCGGCCTGCTCTTTCGGGTTGTTTACCATATCCGGAATGGACCTTATTATGTCTATGGGAGGGCATAAATCCCCAGAGTTTATAGACATGCTTCTTCAGTGGATTACAATATTTGCCTTAATATTATACGGTGGAATGGCATTCAAGCGCCTCGGCGACCTTGCACCTGATTTGATGATAGTAAAAGGCGTTAAGTACTTCTTTAGTAAAGTAAGTTGGTGGCAAAAAGTTCCATTCGGAGAGGAGTTAAAAGAAGGTATAAAAAATGGTGAAATACAAGATCTTTTAGATAATAAAAAGGAGGGTAAGAAATGTGTTTGCAAAAAATGAGGGTAGGGCATGTGTTAGGAGTTCTTCTACTGTGTTTTATATCTTTCTTGTTTGGTAAAACATGTAAGAAGAAAGAAATAATACACGATATAGAAATAGATACGGTAATAGATACCATTATCCAACCTGTTCCTGTTCCTCAGTATATAGTTGACGTAGGGGAGGTAGAAATACCTTTCCCTATGGATGCTATAGTTGAAAAAGATACGATAAAAGACACTGTTTATATCAATATTCCTATACAAAGAAAAACATACAACACAGATGATTATCGGGCTGTTATAAGCGGATACAGACCTAATTTGGACACTATGATCATCTACCACAAAAAAGAAATAATATACGAAAAGAGCCGGCGCTGGGGCATAGGACTGACGGCAGGGTATGGGGTCGGGCGCGAGGGCTTCTCTCCCTACTTAGGCGCTGGAATCTATTATCGGATATGGTAATAATCACGTCCTATTTTATTTAATACACAACATTTTAAACTTTTATCACCCCATTTACTTATCTTTGTAGAAAAAGATAAGGTATGAACTATATCGATATTTTACCACAGATAAGAAATAACATTTTCTATGTCAGGATAGTAATGACCAATTATGATGTAGAAAATCAGATGGTTATTAGAATAGTAGCCAGAAGAAATGACGGTCTGTACAAGACGGAAGTAGTACAGTATCCAAATGAAGGAACTGATTACGGTGGAGAAATTATTGTTCCTATGTTTGGCATGGCTAAGTCGTTGGTGGCCCAAATAGTAGGAGTCAAGATAAATGGTACTGAGGTACGTGTTAATAGCACTGAGGTAGAGGGAGCCGATATAACAGCCAGATACGATGATTCCCTTACCAGAATGGGGTGGGAAGAGAGCATGAACAACATCCATCTTGATTTTGAGGTTGTAAGTACAAACAACCCTAAAACGCTTCGCATAGCCGATCAGTCGGAATGGGGGATATTGGCAGACAGACCGGCTATTATAGAGATTGTACCACCTGAAGATGAGAATAAGTATGTTTATTATCTTGGTAAGAATCAGCTGAATGTATTCAACAGTAAAACCCTTGGCATAAATCCCGGTCGTGGAAATGATTTTGAAAACCTAAAAGATGGTATATACGATATTACCATAAAAGGTAGTCCTTCATCTTATTCATTTAACAGAAAGTATTTAAAAACAGACCTGATCCGTCTTAACATAGATAAGATATGGGCCAGGTCAACTGTGTTATGTGATCATGAGGATGATGACGTTATTGACAAAATAAAAGAAATAGAGTTTCTTCTGGCTGCGGCTGAAGCTAATATGAGATTAGGGAATTTTGAAAACGTAAAACAATTATATGAAAAAGCATCTAAATTGATTTATGTTATCAATAATTGTGAAAATTGTGGTTGTAAAATATAATTAATTAAATATCAATAAATTATGGGATGTGGATGCGGAAGAAGCAACATCGCTTCTGTTAATAAAAGTCGGGCTATAAAGCCTCAGTCGAATACGACACCTAAAGCTGATTCTAATGCGGCTTGTATTCAGAAATATGATGAACTTGCTGTCTTGGACAAGAAAATCATAGACCTTCATCGAAAATTTAGGTTTGTAGGGGGTGTAAGTAAAAGATATGCTGATATTCAAAAGTTGGTAAGAGGCTGGATTGTTAATTTGAAGAACGGGTGCCCGGATCCTGATGATCTTGCTACTTATTCTGAATATATAAATAAAGAATACGCCAGGTATTTTACCGTGAAATGATATGGCAGCTACCGGAAGTACACAGCAAATTCTTTTCCCTTCATCTTACTTATGTGAGTGTGCTGATCGTTTTATAGCATGTAAGGCTGATCAGTATCTACAATATCATAAGTATAAGGTAGGTATCAAGCCTGATATGGATACGGTTCTTAAAATAGATCGTATGAGAAGAATCGTATGTGAAGGGGAATGTGGGTTGTGTCCGGACGAGATTCAGAAATTCAAAGAAGAACTTAATAAGATCTTGTCATGAAAAAGATGTATTACAACAAAGAATACAGAAAAGCTTTCAAGAAATCGAATTGTCCGGAAGATCTTGGTTCTGAAGAAACGTTTATCGTTCATGAAGCTGAATTTTGTTCGGATATAAGCCAAGATGATGCAGATAGGAAAGCGGAAGAGTTTGCGGAGAAGGAAGGTCCGTTGTATGCTAATAAAGTAGGTGGATGTTGCGAGGTTTATTATAACACAAGACAGGAAGGGGATTTCTTTAAAAATGATTGCCCTGATGGTCAAAAGCAAGAACAGCCTATACATTACGTGGTAGAGGCCGGTCGTGTATGGTCTAAGTTCAGTACCGAAATAGCTAACTACGAAGCTGCGAGGATCCTTGAGCAAGAGGGGCAGGCTGCCGCTAACGAATCTGGAGTATGTAAAACCGTTTATTACAACGAAGATCAACATGGTTGGTTTAGTAAACGTTGTAAGGAAGGATGGAAGGCTCCTGAGAAATACAGGAGGATATACGCCGGTACCGTAACGTCTTTCATTAGCGTTGATGATGCCAATGAAAAGGCTAAGAAGATACTGGAAGAAGAGGGCATGAAATGGGTTAATGAAAATACCAAATGTGAGCCTGTTGTTGATGAATGCAAATTTGATTTTTGAAAATGAGCAACGTAAAATTTAATCCGACAGAAGGTGAGAATGATAAACTGGTGTCGGTGTTTTCTGAAATAAATGAAGGTCTTGATACGACTTTGAATTACACTATTTCCGATGAAGGGAATAAGGCTAAGAAGATCATCGTCGTTAATCAAGTTGGTAAAAGGGAAAAGTTTTTATCGAAGAAAGGGGAGGAATCTGAGCCTTTTGTTTTGTCTGATGGTAATACTTTCAACGTTCTTAAAGAAGGTGCTTCAGGATCGGCATCCGCTTGGGCTGAGGACCAGCTTCCTCCAGAAGCCACGGAATCAGTTGGTGACAAGAGTCTTCTCCCTTCTTGGGATTTTTACCTTATAGACATGACTCAAAATACCGGAGACAAGGTACGTCCGGTTGGAAAGCTTCGTAAGAACAATCTCCTTAGATTTGAAAATGGAGATTTTGCTCCTACGGTAGGTATAACTGAGGAAATGAGAGCCGAATGCGATGTGGAACTGTATTTGGATAGCGGTCATAAAAATAAGTATTGTGATGCCGGAGCATTTGACGCTAAGGCTTTTTATGAAGAGTATGGCATTAGTCAAAAACTTTATAATGCTTCAGGATCAGAGGTAAGGATTTTAAGACCTTGGGAGACTACTTCAAAGAATTATAGCATATTCTTAGGATGCAGCAAGAGTCTATATGTAGCTGATAAGGTAGTTGGTAAAAGCGGGAAAATATGGTCTGGTGTGTACGACGCAGACACGGTTCCTATGCTGGACGGACTTGACCTGCGCCAGACGTGCCCTGTGCTGCCGCCCACAGCCTTATCTCCTGGACCGGTATGTACAGTAGACTCCAAGGCAAGATCTTTCTTTTTCTTGTATGAAGGAGAAACAAATTGTAAATCCGGAGCCGGAGTTGGTAACGCCTGCACGATGTTTTTAAATGGAAGAACTTATCCGAGAAGCAATGATGTAAATCAAATCAATATAGCTAAGTATTCGAGGGCTAATAACGTAGATCCTGAATCTTCTTATCCTTTTTCTGAAGGTGGTTTTTTGACCTTGAATGCTTATATCATATACCTTGAAATGCTGTACGGTACTAAATACTTAGCTAATCCAGATACTTTTGGATCAGGGATATCAAGTAACTCCGGAGTAGGTAATGATGTTAATTATCGCAAATACGGAGGTGTAAAGTATCGTAAAAAAGGAGAAGAGACATGGTTGTATGGATCATGGGCTACAAATTCTTCTATTATACATTATGAACCTACTAAAAAAACTCATTTTTCTTACCTCATAAATTCAGAATATCCTAAAGAACAGTGCATGGAAAGCCAGATGGCGGCTTCTTTTGCATTTGAGACAGGCGTAGAAGAAGGATCAGAGTTTGATTTTTATGGAGGAAAATATTGGTATAAGAACGTCCAGGGAGCCAAGAGTATGGTTGAAGGTCATATGAATGTTATTGTGTTTAAGGAAATGACCGGCACTATATCAGCCTTAAACGAAAATGACGAACCGGCAGAATTTGATTCGGAAGTTATCTTAAGGATGTCTTTGTACGATGGTATGAATTTGTCTGGAGATGTCTTTAGGTATTGTGGAGGAGGATACGAACAGGTAGGAACTTGTTTAAATGACCCTAATGTTACTCGTATAGGTAATACTATTGATATCTATATAGAGCCAGATCAAAAGAAATGGACATATGAGAAAAGGTCTACTATAAATAATGGTGAGGTTTTTAATTTTGAATCTAAATATAAAAAGATAGCAACTACCCAAAATTTAGGAGATAGTTATGCTTTACACCGTATCCCTTATACCGGATGGAAGGATAAAAAAGGCGGAGGTATCGGATCAGGAGAATGTTTTTATACATGGGACAATTGCTACTGGGCTTCAGCTATCGGCTTAAGGAGTAGATTGGCTGCTCGTTTCGGCGGCTATGCGCCCCATGGCCATTGTTCGCCTCGTTATCTTACTGCGTATAACGCCGCTTCTGTCACGATTCGCTACTATTGCGGCCTTGCCCAGTTGTTATTAGACGTCAGTCAACCGCAGGTTTGATGGGTGCAACCCATTGATGGCGCAGCCATCATAAGCGCAGCGCTAAGGCGCAGCCTTATATACTATATCACGGCGCAGCCGTATCTTGTTAATATAATATTTTATAGCCACAAAACAAAAATTTAAAATATTTAATACAAATTGTTTTGTAGCTATAAAATATTATACATACATTTGCAATGTCATTAGACAACAGAGATAGTTAACATTATAAACAATAAAAATCTATTCAATGAAATCCGTTAGTCTGCTAACAAGTTTTACATTGGGATCTGACCTCTGAAATAGCAAATAACGGTTGAGAAAAAGGTTAAAAAGAATTGGCTGCTCGTTTCGGCGGTAATGCGAACAATGGCAATTGTTCGCCTCGTAATCTGAATGCGAATAACGCCGCTTCTAATACGAATCGCAACAATTGCGGCCTTGCCCTGTGTGGGCTAAAAAATTGGGTATATTCTTTTTAATCTTTCCCAGGAGTGGAGAATCAATAAAAGACAAGCGTATGAGGTTATATGATAAAAATATGATAGAGATGCGCGACGGTCGTAAGCCCGTCATTAGCCCACAACTGAAATCAGTTTCAAACTATATAGATATAAGTTTGGATGATATTAGAGAAGCATGCGAAGCAGCATTTAAAAACCATTCTAAAAAGAATGATGTTGTTAATTTCAATTTTGATTTTGATGGTAATTCGTTAAAATTGTATGAATGGTATTTAGATGGTACTTATGTTAGCAAAATCAAATATCGCAAACTTGTAAAAGAAAACAAGAATGGTAAGGTTCGTGAAATAAACAGCCCGGATCTTACCACCAGAATCTATCAGCATCTTGTTTTAGTAAAGTTAGGTCCTTTGTATTATGAGAAGGATAATATGAATGGTCTTAATTGTAAGCCGGGATTTGGCATAACAGCATCGTCTAAATCAAGGTCTCTTATTAAAAAGATGAAGCATGTTTATTATGATAGACTTGATTTGAAGTATTGCCTGGTTATAGATCAACGTAAATGTTATAACCATGTAAAAGACAAAGTGTTTATAAAAGTACTTAAGAACTTTATTTCAAATAAAAAGTTTATATATTTTGTAATAGACGTAAGTTTTGTATCTGGAGAGCTACCTATAGGAACCCCTACAAGTCCTTTCATTCATCATCTCCTTATGAAAGATTTTGATGATCTTGCAAAAAGAATAGCTCCTTTTTCATTGAGATATGCCGACGATAATTTCCTTGCTTTCTATACTAAGGAGGATGCTAATACTGCCAAATGGAGGATTAAGAATTATTGGTGGTATGAGCTTAAGATAAGATCTAAAAGGCATACTTGTATTATAACAGACATGGATAGACCTCTTGATTTTTGCGGGTATGTTTTCCACCGTAATAACAAAGGCGTATCCGAACACAATAAAGGTTATGTGACAATAAGGAAGAGGGTAGCCAAAGATGCGAAGAAGTGTATTACAAATGAAAGCTGGTCTTCTTACTTCGGTCTTTTAAAACACTGTGACAGTTATTCATTAATGTCAAAAATAGAAAATATCATGAAATTACGAGATTTAACAAGTACGATTCGCATTGATAAGAAAATGGATGCGGACAACATTGATGTTAAAAACCTTGAAGGTATTGTATTTGATATCGTGAACTATGAAATACGAAGCAATAACAAGAATGAACCAAACTGGATAAAGTGCTTGATAGGTATTCCTGAAACCAATAAAGAAGGGATTCCTACCGGCAGGAAACTCGCAAGGGAATTTCATGGTAATTATCAAGGTATAGTAAATTTTATTTCAAAATGCGAACTTACTTATGGCAAAGATGCTATTCTCCCTATTACCGATGTAGAGATAGAAAACAGATGCGGATACGTTTTTAAAGGCAGCACTAACCGCTTGGAATACATTGATTGACTTCTTATTGTGATGGTGTGAATGAAAATTATTATCTTGCACCAAAAAAAAGAAAGTCATGAATTGTAACACTTGTAAAGATGACAGACCTGATATTCTGAGATCTAATATCTGTATCGGGTCTGATCCGTGTAATGACTGTACGGACAATTGCGAAATTCTTCCAAAAGAATGCGATTGCCCGTATGGTCATTTAAGCGATCATTGCATTCATTATACAGGATGCAAGACATTCATATCCAAATTAACTCCAGGTATGCCTTATAATGAGGTTATGCATAATATAGAGCTGGTTTTTGAAAACATAGATAAGTTTTTGGATAGGATGGTTGAAGAAAATACGCTTTTAAAACAAAGGGTTGAAAAACTTGAAAAACAACTTCAAAATGGAAAAGAGTGCACAAATTGGTAAGGACTTAAGTGGTAAACACGTATATGTTCCACATGTGGACGAGACGCCGGTGCCATGCCCGGACGGATATACATGCACGAACTGCGTGTACTGCGCTGACGGCATCAACGCTGGCTACTTCAGTCTGGCTCAGAAATCTGATCTTACGGCTTTAATCAATGCAATGATATGCCGTATGGAATACCAGGATAGGGAAATAGAATTTTTAAAACAAAAAATAAATATTTTAAATAATGGCAATAACAGGTAAATATCGAGAGTAATATATAATTTATATATTATATATAATAGTTTAAGCTATTCCGATTATTAGCCTAAGTGTTGAAACAAACACTACGTTATTTAAGAATATATAGTTACCTGCGGATATTTATCCAAGTTCGTAGCTCTAAGGTAAGTGATTAAACAGTTCTGGTATTCAGGAACAGTGTTGCTTACGAAAACCTTAAATAACATTGGCGATGGGTACTAACAGGGTGGAATATTCCTGACTTATGTTGAATAAACATTAAAAACGTTTGTAGATATGGTGTACGTACAAGACATAAATGGTAAACCTATGATGCCCACAACAAGGCATGGTAAGGTTAGACGACTGCTTAAAGACAAAAAGGCAGTCGTTGTGAACCTATGTCCGTTTACCATCAAATTAATGTACGTAACATCTGATTACAAACAGGAAATTGTGTTAGGCGTTGATGCTGGTACTAAACATGTTGGTCTATCAGCTACAACGAAAAGCAAAGAACTTTACAGCAGTGAAGTAATTCTTAGAAATGATATCGTAGATCTTTTGTCTACCAGAAGAGAGCTACGGAAAGCAAGACGGAACAGGTTAAGATATAGAAAACCTCGTTTTGATAACAGAGTAAAAAGCAAGCGTCCAGGATGGATAGCACCTTCGGTGAAATACAAAGTAGACGCCCATATTCGTGTTGTTGAAAATGTTTGCTCTATACTACCAATATCTCGTATTGTTATCGAGGTAGCTCAATTTGATACTCAAAAGATCAAGAATCCTAATATATCAGGTAAAGAATATCAGGAAGGTGATCAACTTGGTTTTTGGAATGTAAGGGAATATGTTTTAGCAAGGGACGGACATAAATGTCAGTATTGTAAAGGAAAATCGAAAGACCATGTTTTGAATGTTCATCACATTGAATCCCGAAAGACTGGAGGAAATTCTCCATCTAATCTTATAACCTTATGTGAAACATGTCATAAAGAATACCATAAAGGTAATATAGATTTGAAGATCAAACGAGGATCGTCGCTTCGCGACGCAGCCGTAATGGGAATAATGAAATGGAGGTTGTATGAAGAACTAAGGTCTAAATATGATAGAGTTTCTATGACTTTCGGTTATGTTACAAAATATAATAGAATCAATCACGACATTGAAAAATCTCATGTTTCTGATGCCTTTGTTATTTCTAAGAATTTTAATGCTATAAGGTTAGGTTATTATTATAAAGTAAGATTAGTAAGAAGACATAATCGTCAGATTCACAAACAAAAGATTCCAAAAGGAGGAATCAAAAGACTAAATCAATCACCTTTTGAAGTTTTTGGTTTTCGATTGTTTGATAGGGTTGTGTTTGAAAATAATTGTTATTTTATATTCGCAAGACGCAAAACAGGTAGTTTTAATATTCGTGATATTAATGGTAAAAACAAGAGAGATATCACGTATAAAAAATTAAAATTATCAAGATGTAAGCGTTTTATGATAGAAAAAAGTTAATTTATTAATTTAAATAAAAATATGAACAAAGGTTGTTTTGGCAGTCATGGTGGGTGCGAACGCCCGCATCATTGCAATATTCCTTCTTCTAACATATTCTATGATGGAGAAACTATAGAAGAAGCTGGTTTGTATCATGGTATGCCTTTAGACGGAGCTTTAGCTAATTTAGCTAAATACGTTTCAAGGGCTATTAACGTAAGTGGATCTGTCAATACAGAAGTGTTTGACGGTACTTCTCATGTGGTTCTAAAGAAAGATCCGGCAGAGATTTTGCTTGTATCTTATTGCGGGGGTGTCGTACCTTCTGATATGTATAAAGTCCAGGGTCGTACTGTTAGGTTCTGCCGGGATATGTGTCAACAGGATGAACTTGCTGAAGTGAGGGTTGTGTACCGAGAAGAAGCAAATAGTTCTTATGGGTTCCATTGTTAATTTAGGAGGATAAGAAATGGCAGAAAAATGCAAAGGATTTATATGTGGGGGTAATCTCGTTGATGGCTCTGTGCCTTCTGATAAGTTAGATAAAGAAACCATTGTCGAGCTTATTAAAGAGATTCTGAAAGAGGAAATGCACGAATCTTGGCTTAAGGAAATAATAGAAACCATACTTAAGGAATCTATTGATTCAGATTGGCTTCGTGAGTTCTTTAAAGAAGTTCTTAAAAAATACGCTAAAGAGGAATGGTTTAAGGATATTATCTGCGGCTTAGGATGTGTTGGCGTACAAGAGATATTTGATGTTATTCCTACTGACATAACATTTGAAGCCACAGGCGGTACGGCTACGGTACAGGTTGTGGTAGATGATGGCGTTGAATGGGAACTGACACTTTAATGAAGGAGGGTTATTATGAGCAAAGAAAGAATATATAAGATGGATGATGGTTCTTGGCTTACCTCAGATAAGAAGGAAGGTGTCGGTCGTGATAAAATGAATTTCGATGCTCCATCTTGGAAAGGAAGGGAAGATAGGATCACTATCCGAATTGTGAAGAAGTCCGATACCGAAAGCATGAAAGCCATTACTTTCAAGCAAAAAGGTATTAAGATCACAGAAGTGTCGGTTAGTAGGCTGGAGTTCCCTATATCTGGTGGAGATAAGCAGATCCTTATTACTACCAACGCCGCTTCTATCAATGCCCTTATTACGGGTGAGAAAGATATAAAGGGTGTCATAAAAGCATTTACCACCGCTTCTGGTCTAAATATTGATGTCAATGATATTAGGCTTGATTATGGTTTCCCTGGTGATCCGGGTCTTGAAGACACGTTCCAGGTTTCGATGATTGTTTCCATGCCTGGTAATGAGGATGGGAATGAAGTTAATGAGAACATAACTATAAATGGTGTACTGATTCCTATTTATCAGCCTGGAAAGGTCGTTCCTTACATTAAATTGGATAAGGAATTTGAACAAATTGAGGGTGATGAAACAAGCACGCAGTTAAGTATAGAAAGTAATATAAAAGATTATGTTATTGAAATAGTTGAATGCGAGTCTGTGGATAAGGAGGAGATTCACCTGGACAAGGATGTTGTTGATCTTGATTCAGATGGATCACCGGAGGTAATCAACGTAAGTACAAATCCTGAAAATTTAAGATGGAGGATTAGCGAATGAAAGTAGGTAATTGTTGGGCGAACATAGATAAGAAAGAAGGCGGTCTTAACAGTAAGGTTAATATTTACTTTGATGAAAATGATACTGGTGCCAACAGAAGTGTCAAGATAAGGGTGTCTTCCAGGGATGGTGGCGTATCTGAAGAATGTACGGTAGTTCATAAAAAAAAAGAACAGGTAGTTTATAGAAATAAAAGGCAGTCGGCTCTTTTCACAAAAGAAGGATGTAATCCTGAGACAGAGAAAGGGGAAGAGCTTGAGTACGTTGTTGAGGCCGGAAAATACACGTCTATCATATCTCAGTCTGATGCTGATGACAAGGCTATGAGAGACATTGAGCAAAATGGTCAGAACTGGGTTAATGAGCATGGTCGTTGTATAACCATATTATGGTACAATGTCAAGAAATCAAAGTCGTTTAGAAAGAACGACTGCGATCCTGATACCGAAGAAGGAAGTTTGGTTACGATGACGATCGAAGCCGGGCAATTTTCTTCTACCATAAGCCAAGAAGATGCTGACCGTAAGGCTGAAGCTGAGTTGAATGCCAAAGGTCAAGACTATGCTAATTCTCATGGTACTTGCAATACCATAAAATGGTACAATGACAGGAAATCCAAGATGTTCCAAAAGACAGATTGTGAAGTGACTGAAGTTGGATCTATGGTAGAGTACGTTGTAGAAGCCGGCCGTTTCTCTTCTTCTGTTTCTAAGGAAGATGCTAATCAGAAGGCTTTGGAAGCCTTGGAAGCTGAAGGTCCAGGGTATGCTAATGAGCATGGCACCTGTGAAACCAATTTATGGTATAACGTAGAGAAGTCGAAAGTATTTTATAAGAATGACTGCGAAGATGGGTTTATCGGAGCACCTTACACTTACACGGTAGAAGCCGGTAAATACACATCAGACGTAAGTCAAGAAGATGCTGATCAGAAAGCTCTTGATGATATAGAGAAAAATGGTCAGGATCAGGCAAACCTGAATGGAGAATGCGTTACTGATCCAAATTATTTCGTCGGAAAGGCTTCGGCTCGTGTTCAGAAAAATGATTGCGATGCTGAATCTCAGACCGGAAGCTTTGTCGATTTAACTGAAAAGGATCTTGCTGGATACCCGGATGCTTTTGTATCAAGGGAAAGCCAGGAGGCGGCTAACGCGCTCGCTCAGGCTGCTATGGAAGAACAGAAACAGGATCTTGCAAATAAGAAAGGCACTTGCATAGATAAAAACCAATTTGTTGGTGTATATAGCAAGGTATTCACAAAAGACAATTGCGACGGAGAAGGCGTAGGTTCGCAGGTAACAGTAGACCAAGATGATGTAACCGGTGGTCCTTTTACTTCATACGAAAGCCAGGAGGCGGCTAACGCGCTCGCTCAGGCTGCCGTCGAGCAGCAGGGCCAGGCCATAGCCAACCGGGACGGCCATTGTACGTGGACTGGTAAATACAGTGAAGAATTTACCAAAAACGATTGTAATGAAGGTCAGGTAGGGTCTAAGATTACTGTAACCGAACAAGATGTTGTTGGTGCTCCTTTCACATCTACCGTGAGTCAAGATGATGCTAATAACAAGGCTAAAGCTGCTGTCAAAGAACAAGGACAGGCTATTGCTAACAGTAAGGGTAATTGTGAGAATATGACGGTCTATACCGGTCATTACAGCAAGAGATTCGTTCCTGAATGTGAAGCTTGCCATAAGGGTGTAGAAATGGAGGTTACGGCCGAAATGGTTAATGGTAGTCCTGTTACGTCTACAGAAAGCCAGGATGCGGCAGACGCAGAAGCTCGTAGGATCGTAGAAGAAGGAGGCCAGGCCTATGTTAATAAAAACGGCAACTGTACGCCACTTAGCACCGATCCTGTATGGGAAGACGTTGTTCCGGAAGAACTTAGATGTAATGAAGGTAAGTCTCAGAAAAAGCAACATGATACCAACGAATGTTCTGAAACCCACAATCAAGAACGTTGGGTAGATGGTGGGAACAAAGTTTGTAGCTGGACCGGTCATTACTCAGAAACGTTCCAAAAGAACGACTGTGAAATACCGGATTCAGGAACAGAAGTAGAGGTAAGTGAAGCTGATGTTGAAGGCAATCCTTTTACTTCTTTCGTAAGTCAAGAGGATGCTGATAATAAGGCTAAGGAAGCTGTTAAAGCTCAAGGACAGGCTATTGCTAACCAAAAAGGTAAATGTAGGTTTGTAGGCGTATATAGCAAGCAGTTTACAAAAGACAATTGCGGATCATGTCATCATGGTGTTCCGATGAGTGTAACACAAGATATGGTAGGCGGACCGTTCTATTCCAATGAAAGTCAGGAAGAGGCAAATAGGCTGGCTCAGGAAGCCGTAGAAGCCCAAGGTCAGGCTTATGTTAACAAGAACGGGACATGCGAAATGGACAACACCGATCCTGTATGGGTAGATTCTGAACCACTTGAAACCAAATGTGAAGGAGGCAGATCTTATAAGAAGCAAGTCAATACCAACGAATGTTATGGTGGAGCAGATGAACGCTGGATAGAAGGTGGAGATAAGGTATGTACCTGGACCGGAACATATAGCAAGCAATTTACAAAACAGTGTGCTGATGGAGGTGTCGGATCTGAGGTTACTATAGACCAAGATGATGTAACCGGCGGTCCTTTTACGTCTACCGTAAGTCAAGAAGACGCAAATAGTAAGGCTCAGGCTGCCGTTGAGGCCCAAGGTCAGGCTCTTGCTGACGCACAGGGCACTTGTACTTGGACCGGTAAGGCAAGTAAGGTCTTCACCAGAAACAATTGCGGAAGCTGTCAGCATGGTTCGTCTGTTACCGTAACCCAAGATCAGGTGGGTGGTCCATTTACGTCCAATATCAGTCAAGCTGATGCCAATAAGAAGGCTCAAGATGCTGTAAATTCCCAAGGTCAGGCAGTAGCTAATAAGAATGCTGATTGCTTGCCTGATAGCACAACACCTTCTTGGTCGGATACCGGAAGCACCCGTTGTGACGGGTGTACGTCTCAGAAGCAACAACGTGACACCAATCCATGCTCTTCTTCTTATAACGACACAAGATGGGTTAATGGAGGTGGAGAGTCTTGTACTGACTGGTCTTACTATGGAACAGGAGACTGCGTAGGTCATACTCAGTACAATGCTTATCGTGATAGTTGCTCTGGTAGCATAGATCGTCAATATTCTGTAAGTTGTAGAAATTGCTGTAATTGCGGATCTTACGGTTCTTGGCAAGAAAATGGATGTAATGGAACCAAAACTAAGTTTATTCGTTACGATGATTGCGGAAATTCTGATACTAAAGAAGAGTATGTTATTGGAAGTTGCGGATATGCTCCATATGAATTTCAGTTCCATGATGGAAGAACGAGCAAGTCAAGGTCTGTAACTGGAGAATCTCAGGATATTGAAGAAGTTATCATAAGTACTAAGAATGATTCATATATAGGATATTCTGTTAAATCGAAACCTTCTTGGTGTTCTGTTGATTACAGAGACCAGACATCTGAAAGCATGAAGGCTGTGGTGACATTATCTGCCAATACAACATCTTCTTCCAGATCTGGTGACATTGTTTTTGTTCAAAATGAATCTGGAAAGACTGTTACTCTTAGCATCACACAAGATGTTGCAGTTACTTACGAATTTAGTACCAACCAAAGCACTTGGAATGCCGATGCAAATGGAGGTGCAAATAACTCATATTTATGTATTCAATTAAAAAGTAAAAAGAATGGAAGTAAGATAGGATACACTGTATCATCTAAGCCAAGTTGGGTTACAGAAGTTACAGAAAAACCGTCAGGAGTAAATTGTCCTGTTTTGTCAGGCTATGATTATTCATTTGTAATAATCTCATCCGCAAACAGCTCTTCATCTTCCAGAAGTGGCACTGTGACATTGAAGCAAAATGAGTCTGGGAAGACTGTTAACATAACAGTCAACCAAGAAGGCAAGGCAGAGGCTAAGCCTGTTCCGGCGCATATTATATTGAAAAACGGCTCTTGGGCTACATATAGGAAGGATAATGTTTCTTATAACCCTGGCGCCGGTAAGTGTATTGCCGGATTCGAATGGACTGGTGATGAAAATGGAAATATCCGAATCTACACCTGTGATATTAAGGTGGTGGATGCTAATTATCGTGAGATATCTGGAGCTACTATAAGCATCGGAACAACAACCCAGAGAAGACAATCCGGAAGCTCTTGTTCGTATTTCGGGGCCGTTAATGGAGGAATATTAGCCGGATATGTTCATTCTGGAGATGAGAATGGATATACTACATGGTATATACGAACTATAAACGTGTCTTACGAAGGCAAAGTGTATAAGACCGCTACTGTTAGGCAGTATGAAAAACAAAATATCTCCAAGAAAGGTGGTGTTTTCAATGTATATAATGAATCTCCTGCTTCTTACAACTTTATCGTAGATGGAGCTGAGTGTGGTGATGAAAATGGTACTTTGAAATACGCTTATTCTCAAATGGATCTTAATCCAGCATAATTAGCAAGGGGAGGGAATTTAGTTCTCTCCCCTTGAATATTTTGGATTACAATATTGTGTTTTAAATATTGTCTATTAGAATAAAAATGATTAATATTGCACATCATTCAATTTTAAATTTTTAGTATCATGGCTTGTAAAAAGAAAGCTCGTCAGGGTGGGGAAGTTGATAAAAAGGACAAACCCAAAATGCGTCAAGGCGGTAGTGTTGGCGGTAAGATGAAAAGAAAGAAGACGAGCACTAAAAAGTGATTGAAAACCAGGGGAAGGTGCTGATCGCCTTCCCCATTTTAATAACATAACAACAACATATTATGAGCAACAAGTTTATTAGCAAAGGACAGAGGAATGTCTGTGTGACGTTTGTGAAGTATTATCCTGTGTTGATGCAGGTTATTATGTTAGCCAGCATTTTTGATAAGTTTTATCCTTTTAGTATCACTAATTGGCTGTATCCGATATTAGGTCATTCTATATCATGGGACCTATTTCTCTTGGCTTTTTCAAGAATGTTCAGGTTTTGTATATGGCATAGGTTATTGATCTATAGCATGATTTTTAATATCTGTGTAGAATGGGTTACGGTTAATATTGAGATGCCTATTGAGCACAATATCGTAGTGTGGTCTGTTATGGCTGTTACTCTTCTGATAATCATTGCCTCTATTGTTTTAAGGTTTAAAACAGGATGTTTTGAAAATGAAAGAAATTCTGACAGAGACGCTGCGTAAAAGCGGTGCGGCGGTATGCGATAAGATAAAGGAGATGTTTTTAAGCGGAGAATGCGATCATCTCACAGCCAACGATCTTGAGACATGGATGCAGCTTGCTAATCCGGCTAAGTACTATACCGGAGAAGAGGCTGTTTCTTATCTTAATGTAACTTCTAAAAGATTTTATGAATATCGGAAGGCGAAGTTAGTTCCTGATCCGGTTAAGATAAAGGGATTCCCTAAACCTTTATATACTAAAGTTATGTTGGATGAGGCTATAAAAACCATATCCGGCATGAGTGAAAGAGAGATTTATATGAGGATCTTGAATGCTAAATCAAGAGAATCAAGAGCAAAAGAAAGGAGGGGAGCATGATCACTAATGGTGAATTTGTATCAAGAGTCGTAAATGGTATTCATGCCCTTGACAAAGATTCGCATGTTAGTCGGAGATGGATATTGAATATCGGTAGAACTAAAGCCGAATCTTATACGGCCCAGAGGTGGGATGATGGGACGTTACTTGGCGACCACCGGCTCCTAACTTACGTTACTTGCCTGGAGATGATTGAAGTTGATAAAATAGTTTGCTGCGATGCCGAATTTGCGTTATGTAATACACTTATGCGTTCAAAGCATAAGCTTCCAGGACTTCTTTATTCTGCCCTTAGACCGGCTATTACTAAGGTGACTAACGTAGATAACACTATATTTTTTAAGTTCGCTGAAATAAAGTCGTATCGCAATGAACAAAAAAGACCGTATGCTAAATACGTTAAAGAACGTCGTCCTTTTTATTATGTAGAAAACGACTATATTTATATACCGGATTTCCATATAGAGCTTATTAACGTAGAGTTCTTTACAACAAGAAGAAAGAAGGCGCTGGAGTTAATGGCTTGCGATCCTACACCTAAAGGGTGCGAATCTGAATGGGAATACGAATTTATTTGCCCTATTAAGCTGATTGAGTATGTAGTGGCAGAGACGATAAAGGAAGTAGCATTCAGGCTACAGATTCCTATTGATGAAAATCCGAATCTTGACTCCAATCAGAAAAGTCAAATTGTTCAATAATAAAATATTATTTATCTTTATTTGGGTCTTAGTTGTGAAACCAAGACCCATTTTTATATAACTTAGTAACATGAAAAGAACATCAATACAATCACCGTATTTTGCAGCCTACTACCATCGTCTTATGAAGAGAAAGAATGGTTTTAAGAAAGGCATGATAAGAGATAGAGGAGAGGTTTTAAGGCTGTTGTCTATTATATGGAAAACCGTATCAGAGCATTATGTGGAAGCTGATGCTGGTGTTTACGTAGATAACGTGGGCTACTTATGCCATGTACTTATACCGGGCCAGCGCTTTACCGTCAGGCGGGACCTGGACATCGTGAGCAGGCTCGGCACCAACGGCTACCTCTACAACCACCTGGTTATGGATTTCGCAGACTCTAAAAGATATTACCATTTTGTAATACAAGATAGCTTGAAAAAGAAGTTAAGGGTTAAAATGAATAAAGGACGAAGATATCGATTTATGTACAATGAAATACTTGCTAAAAGAAGAGTGTTTAAAGATTTCCAGATTAAGAGAGTTTTCGAAGATAAAGAATTGGGACATAGAAGGTCGTAGAAAAAAAAATAGCGATCACCCTTTGTAGATATAGGATAATCACTATTTTTGCATATCCGTCTACTTTCGCAAGCGGACGGATATAATGCTAACAAAATATCTTTATACAAATAAAGCTCTATGGAGGCAAAGGTAAACAATTTTCAAAACAATGCGAAGGATAGTAACATTATTTTGACGTCAGAATCCAACGAAATGGATTTATCTGTAAAATTATCTAAAATTTTTAGCTATAATGGCCATAATGTTTCTTTTATAAAAACTTCTTATGGTATATTATTAAATGCCACACAGATGGCAAAAGCATTCAATAAGAAACCTGCCGAGTATCTAAGGTTGCCGTCTGTAAATCAATTAATTAAGTCAATGGTGGGATTTTCCCACCTTTCTGAGAATCAGATAGTTACAACTATGCTTGGAAGTCCTGAAAATGGAGGAGGTACATGGATGTTTGAAGATCTCGCCATAGATTTTGCGAGATGGTTGGATACTGATTTTAGATTATGGTGTAACTCGAAGATAAAAGAATTTTTAACATCAAACTTGGTTTCTATTCCAAATTTTACTGATCCGGCAGAAGCAGCCGAAGAATGGGCTAAGCAGTATCGTAGAGCTCAGCAAGCGGAAGCTATTGCTTTGGCTGAACATAAAAGGGCGGAGCAAGAAAGAATGGAAAAAGAAATAGCTGTAAATACGTTAGAAGAAAAGAAGGGGGATATAGAGTTTTCTGAGTCATTTAAGAAGGTGGATCATGAAAACATGTGGCTAATCAGAGATGTGGCGAAGAAGCTTGAGCAGAATGGAATCATCATCGCAGAAAAGAATCTTCGTTTGTTTCTTGAGGAAGTCAAGTTTATGTTCAGAAATGGGCAGGGTAGATGGGAGCTATACAGTGATATTGTCAAAAATAAGTTTGGTGTTTACAGATCATATTTTGTTGACAAATATTCTGGGGAAAGAGTTAATCAGCAAACCATCTACATGACTGGTGCCGGATATGAAGTCACACTTAAGGGGATAAAGGAAAAGTGTAGGAGCCTTTTCTTGAAGTACGGCAAGTTTGAAGATCCTAACTTTTGAAAACACAAAATATGGCGTTATACATATTATTCATATCTTTGTGGAGGTCAGGTTCGTTTCCTGTCCTCCATTTTTTTTTAAGAGATGACAGTCGAAAATTATATCATAGAGTTAAAATCGTCTTTAAGATCATTTGACAAGCGTGATCTGATAGATGAGGTATCCATCTACAAATGGATAGAAATTGCCCTGAAGAAGTTTGGAGGCGATATTACTATGCGTAAAGAAGCGGTAGTGGATGTCAAGCGAGGGCAGGCCCGTATGCCTGGTGATTACTTTGATCTTATTCTGGCTTTTAAATGCGATTTTAAAGGATATGAGGTGCCGGAAGGTGACAAGGTGATATCAGAACTTCAAAATACAATAGCTTGGAAAGAACGTACCGAAAGAAGTTATAGGTGGTGTTCTTGCGATGAATGTTGTAAAGACGAATGCGAGAAAGTGATAGTTGAAAAATTTTATATCAATGTTCATGATCGCGATCATGAAGTTCGTTGCTATTATGACCGGCCGGTAATGTTAGGTCTTGCTAAGCCTATGCTTCGTGATTCTTGTTTGAGTAAATGCCGGAATAAGGTAATCAAGGATAGTCCGTATGAGATAAATATCGTAAACGGATTCTTGTATGCTAATTTCGATGGTCCTATTTACATGCAGTACCGGTCTCTTCCATTTGACGGAGAATCTAATATAATTATACCAGACACGCCTCAAGGTCTGGTATTGGATTATGTGGATAATTTTGTAAAGATGAGATTCTTTGAGGAACTGATGTATAATGGAGAAGCGCAAGGAGCAGCCGATTTGTTTAAGTTGTATGCACAGCAAGATTTGGTTAAGCTGAAAAATGCTAAGACCGAACTTAAGATGATGGGTATGACATTAAAAGGCATGTACGAACCTCTTAGGCGGCGTCATGCCGAGTTTGAGATTTATTCTAAGGCATATCCTGTAATTGATAATATACTTAAATTGGTATGATTGAGGTAGTTTTATTTATATACTTGTCTGGCGTTATTGCATCTATGATTGTTTGGTCAATCAGGCAATTTAAAGGAGATGCGAGTTTGGTAGAGACAATGTACTGCCCGGTAGTATTTTTGTTGAGCTGGATATATGTATTTGAAATATTTAAAATGAAATAAGATGTTAGAGGTTAAAGCAAGCGAAATAGTAACCGCCGACAAAATGAGAGGCATAGGACCGGCAAACATCATCTTCACAGCCGGACCTAATCCGGTAGCCGAAGATCGCCGTGGCGTAGCTAAGGTAACGGCTGGTGGAGAGAGTAAGAACGTCACAATAACACAAGCTGCCGGCGAGCAGGTTGTTGTAATTCCTGAGTTCGATTATCTTGTTCTTAGGTATGGATGGGAATCAGAAGACGGCTCCGATTTTGATACTGCAACTGGTTTTACAAATACAGGCATATCAGAAGTAGATAATAAGTTTGTGGGATGGAGTAAGCAGTGGGCTACCACCCAACAACAGGTGGGTGATTACCTTATTTATGGTGGTGATAACATGCAGTCTGGTCTTGAAGGAGCGCTTATTAAGATGAAGACCTTGTTGTCAGCGCCAGGTATGGACGAGTCAGAACCTAATATCAATGCCGACATCTATGGTAATTGGTATGGAAATAGAGGGCGAGGAAATGTTGTTGTGTCTTTTACAGCCTACCTTGGAGGAGAGATGGTTAAACAAGGATTTAATTTCATTAATGAAGGAGGTACGGAAGTTTACTCCGACAGCATCACTACTAACGTTTCGGCTCATGGTGAAACCAATTACCAAAATATAAAAGGTTTGTACACTAAGATGGGTACGATGGTTTATAATAAGGAAAAGCGTGATTGTGTTATTGTTATAGGTTAAGGTGATGGAAGGTCTTTGGGATAAATACAATAGGATTAAGGAGGTGTTTTACCGGGATTTTGTTTATGATTCCAGCTACACAGAGCAGGCCTCGTGCATCCCACTGTCGTCGGTGAAGAACGGGGTAGGCTGGGTGGGAGACGGAACCATTAACCTGGCTCAGTATCTCCAGTTCCTATACACGGAAATGGTTCTTGGTAACAAGACAGAAGATGATGTTCGTAATGCCATACAGGTACTTACTCGTCTTGCCGATACTACTTATGATCTATTTTTTAATAACAATAAAGGTATTTATTTCAAATTCGAAAAAGGATTTTTCTTAAGAGACGATATCCATAGCGAAGATGCAAGCAAATTCGGTCTTTCCAAAATAAGTTCCGGGTACACTAATGGTATAGAGTTAAAAGACGAAGATCCATGCTTCTCCCCATTCACTTCACAAGATCAGATTTGGAATCTGGCTCCGATATTAGCTTTCTTATCAGAAAAAGGATTTGAAGAAGCCAGGCAAGCAGGATACGATATTTTTGAGTACGTTATTAGAAACAGACACAAGATATACAATCCTTATTACAGTGCCTTGCTTCATCATTGGACATTTCTTCCTGATATGGACACTGATAAGGTTAAGCCGTGGGATAGGGTTAGTAACCGGAATAAGAATCTTAAATACAAAGTTAAGGTTAAGAGAGGGGCTAACAATTGGTACTTCTCTGGAGGGTTCAGATGGGCTTTTAAGAAGTTTGGTGGCAAGTGCAGTACATTCTGGCATTGCCTATGGTATAAACCATTTATATTCTTAGCAGATAGAGTATATCATCCATATATATGCAAATGGTTTGGTATTAAAGTTAAAAACAATTCTTATTATTGTCTTGGATCCACAAATGAAAAATCATGGTACGGTACTAAGTTTAGAAAGAGGTTGGTTAATAAGTTTAATAAATCTTTGGAAGGGGGAGAGCTATTTATGCCTCATCTGGTTTTTCTTCATGGATGTGAAGACGTTGATAGAAGCAGCTTAGAGTCCTACCTTAAGGAATGGGAATGGGATGAAGTTAATTCTCCTATTGAGTTTTTGACTTTATGTAATTGGTATAAAATATTTTTTGGCAATGAAAATATATTATAAATCAAAAATAGCTAAGTTATTTACGTTCATTGACGGCTACAAAACAATTATGTTATTTGGAGCCGTATTTACCGAACGTGATGCTATATCATTGAGAGCCGAATATCATGAGGAGGCACATTGCAATCAGTATCATACGTTATTTGATTTTGGCATGTTCGTGTCTTTGCTTACAATAGGATTGTGTCTCTTATTCGGTAATATAGGATGGTGGATGCTGTGGCTGTCTCTTATTCCGATATTTTTATACTATTCATGGTATTTAATTGAGTACCTGATTAGGTTGTGCATATATCGCAATCACGATAAGGCATATCATAATATCGTATTCGAAAGAGAGGCTTTCGACTTAGAAAAGTATTGGAATAAGCATGATGTTTCGAGGAAGGAGTCGAAAGGATTTAGCTTCTTGAAATATTACGGGAAGGAGTATTATCATGAGTAGGAGAAGATATTTTGAGGAACAGAGATCTGGTAATGGAGCTATTTATCATTGTGTTGAAATCGATACCGATCATGATAATCGTTTTGAGGTACTTGATTTAATGAGTAAAGATGAATCAGATACAATTAGCCCAGATAAGGTGAATAATGTCTTGAATCAGCTTAGGCAAGGATCATGTTTTAACATTCATACTCAGAGTACAGTTTCTTTTGAGGTTATAGAAAAGAGAAGTAATGCTATATTTATCAAATTTAATCCAACTCCTGCTCCAAGTGAACAACATGGCATTATATATAGGTTTCAGATAAACAATAAAAAATATGTTTTTATGTTTTCTAACAATTATGACGGCAAGAGTGACCTTATACAAAACGCAGATGAGGATGTTGATTGTATGACATACGCGCAGGATACCAGTCTTTATTCTAATGATTCTTTCTTTGTATTTGTTTGATTATGTATGTTAAATATAATTATATGATTTACAGTAAGTTATTATATATAGGGGGGGGGATAATCCTTAGTATGTTATGAGACGTCGTTTATTGCAAAAAAATAGGGAACTTGAAGACTTTATCATAAGGTTTTATCCGGCAGGAAATTATACATGGACGGTTCCATCTGGATGTAGGGAGGTTGATGTGTTTCTTGTCGGTGGTGGATGCGGAGGCAATAGAGGATATTCAGATACAGGAGGAGCTGGAGGATATACAAAAACCTTTAAAAAAGATACATCCGGATGGAGAGATGGTGATGCTATCCCTGTTATACCGGGTCAGTCAATTTCAATAAGAGTTGGCAAAGGAAGTAGTAGAAGTTCTAATAGTACTCCACCTAATGATGGCGGATACTCGCAATTTCTAAACTCGAATTATAGAGCTTATGGAGGGAGTATGGATGGATACGAAAATGGTCCATGGCGTTCAGATGGCGGTTCAGGTAGCGGTGGAGGAGGTTCTATAGGAGGTAATGGCGGTTCGGATGGTGGTAATGGATCAAACGGCAGCGCTCATGAAGGAGGTATAGGACAAGGTCATACGACTCGAGATTTTGGGGAATCTTCAGGTAAACGGAATGCTGCTGGTGGTGGAGGTGGTGGAGGTGAAATATATGGAAAAGCAGGAGTATCTGACTATGAAGAAGGTAAAGGAAGTGGAGTAAATGGTGGCGGTGGTTATGGTGGCGGTGGTGGATCAGAAGGTGACGGTGGTGATGGTACTGTTTTGATTAGGGGTAGAAGATATAAATCGTAAGTAGATGTTATGAGACGAAGATTTGAAAATGTTAATATGGTGATGGGTAATTGTTTCTCTCCTGTAATGGAAGGGAGTCAATTTAAATGGAATAATATTGTAGTTAATAGTCCAGTATATATAACTCCAATAAGAAGAAAGAAATTCAAGATAAGTTTTGGAGAATTTGATTTATCCAAGGTTTTGTCTAATGTATCATCTAATTGTGATATTATAATAAGAGATAAATCTGCATATACATTTCTATTGTTACTTCTGTCTGCTGATCATTCTAAATGCAGTTTGTTTAATAATCATCTAACAGTTAATACCCAGGATTTACCAAGATATATTTTTTACATTGATTCCGAACATGAGGAACTGTATTCATACAAAGACGGGGTTTTAGAAAGTAATGTGACGATAATGGATCCAGTTGATAATTATTTCTATAATTATATTGATATTCAAATAAGAAATTTCAATGATAATCCTATCCCCGATTTTTATGTAGGTGTGGTCGATAAAGTAGGAGACTGAAAATGTATTTCTTTTCTTCACCTACTTTAGAAATCCATGATTAAATCTCTTTTGCTATCTTTGTGACAAACAGTTATAAAATGGCAGCAGAAGATAACAGAAACATAGCGGTTCCTCAAACAGGTATGAACCGAGATCTGCATCCGTCGAGTCTTACGGATCAGCATTATACGTTTGCCTTGAATGCCAACATCGAATCCGAGGATGGTAATGTTGGGATGAGATCTAACGAGCACAGTAATCTTAAATGCATTGATTTCGATGGGTTTAAGGTTATTGGTTACAAGAATGATCTTACTTCGGGCAATATCTATTTTTTTATAACAAATCCTGAAACAGGCGTATCTAAGATAACTTATTTCAAGCCTGAATCCGATACAAGTATCTTATCCGATTCCGATATAGAATCTATGGTAGAAGGATCGGAGTCGTTGTGTTCTGGCATGAAGACCTTGCTGGAAGACAACGAGCAAGATCCGTGCCTTAAGTTCTCTATCTATCATCCTATAAAAACCATAGAAATAAAGACAGAGAAATGTGGGAAATATATTTACTGGACTGACGATTATAATCCTCCCAGGTATGTTATTGTAGACAAGGCTCTGACTCCTGATGATGAAGGTGATATATGGTATCATTATCATGGGTATAAGATATGCGATAAAGAATACGATAGGAAAAAGTTCATGCAGGAGAATGGTTGTTTTCTGGCATGTGAGAAACTTAGGGTGTTTCCGCTACTCAAACCCATGTGCATAGAGCCGGCTCAGATAGAGTACGGGGGCAGCCTGCGCTCAGGCGTCTATCAGGCTACTGTGGCTCCTTGTGACGAGTTTGGAAACGAGCTTGGAAGTTATTCTAATCCTACTAATCCTGTACCTATATTCGATGAACAGTATATTACTCAAAAAGATGGCAAATGGGGAGAACGTACTAATTTAGGTATTAGATTCGTCGTATCTAACATAGATCGTCAAGTTGAATATTTTAAGGTTGTTATCATTCAAAATACAGTAGGATACAACGGAGAAACTCAACCGGTTGTTGATTACTTTGTAGAAGGTATTCATCCTGTATCAGAAAAGACTATATTGTATTATTCGGATCTTAATAACAAACGTACTACATTCGAACACATATCCTTGAAAAAACCTGTGTATAACACATCAAGGGGGATTGTGGCTGTCGGGAATCGTCTTCTTCAATATGGTCTTACGGCGGAAAAAGAATGGAATTTACAGCCTGTAGTTTCCCTCATGGGACACTTCCTTCAATGGCAGGCATCGGTAGCCCACGAAGATCTGTATAAGGATGGTAATGCCTGTTCATTGTATGTGGGGTATATGAGAAATGAAGTGTATCCGTTTGCTATTTCTTTTAAGTGCTCCAACGGTTATAAAACTCCGGCATTTGTGTTAATACCTCCCCCTTATAAAGATGCTGCGGCAGAAATAGAAAATAAGGATACCGATAGGGTATATAAGTCCATAAACCAATATGCTCCACCTTGTTCAGGGCAAGAGCGTAAATTCAAGTGGCAGTATTATAATACGGCAGGAGATCCGAAGGATTTTGATGATGAAGAAACCGGACAAGAAGAATGTAAAAATCCGGCTACTATCGGTCAAACTATAACATTGCAAAATGATTTTAAAACTTATACGAACGTTAGTTTTACATTCAGAAGTCAGATTATAATAGATGAGGTGATTAATTATTTTTCATCTAATATAAAAGACATCGCATGTAATACCGCTACAGAAGAACCTAATAATGCTGCTGCCAACGAAATATGCGATATATTCAACAGCTACGGAGAACCTGACGATCATAATACGGAGGAACAAAAAGAAGCTATAGATGGTATCGAGGCTCCTGAGTTTGGAGCCGAGTGTACTGATGCGCATCGCCAGTATTCGCTTATTACAGCTCCGGTAGATCGTATTGTGGGTTTCCGTGAAGAATATACGTATAAGGAGCTTGAGGATATGGAGCACGTATCCACCGACTACCTATATACTACCGGCGGTGAAAAGCAAGACAAGTATTCTGTGTTATTTAACTGGGAACTACAGGAACAGATGATAGAGTTCATGGACAAGTATTTCTTTGCCGATGACGAAGATGGCGGTCATTGGGCTGGATTCTGGTCGGGAGATGATGGGACTAAGGCGTGTGCTGTGTACGATTCTCTGTTACAACCGTCTGTTATATTACAGTCTATAGCCGAAGCTATTTATGTTCTGGATTCTATGCCGTGTACTTGCGGATGTTTTATAGAAGAGCCTTGTCTTAATCCTACTGTTGCCAGAAGCGATTATAACTCATTCCAGTCATCTTCAACACTTCTTGGAGCATACCTGCTTATGAATGATGTGTGGAATAACGATAAAGAAGATGAAGAGGGGAAGGTTTGTTTTAATGGAAGATGTCTTCCAGATTGGCGTGCCGGACGTTCTTCGAGCACTATACACAACGACGCCTACAGGTCAAGGATAGCGCCTGGAGCCCTGATAAGGGACACCTGGCCTGAGATAGAGAAGAAGATAGATGATTATTCATATAATTTCCTTGATACCGGTTACGTTCCAGAAGGAGATTACGGAGATGGATGGACCTGGGATTCTTATGCTAATTTAGCTGACAATAACGTAGGTGCTCTTATTCCTGAAAATGTTAAAGGTTCTACGATGTTTACATCAGAGTTGTTGGTATGGAGGTTTACGAAATGCGTGCTTCGTAACGCCCGTTTCCTTCATATTACAAGACCTAAAGAATGGGATGATCCTGATTTCCCGGCCAAGGACAAAGTTCTTTATCTGGAATCTTTGGGTAAAATAGATGGTCTTATGGATGCTGTGTCCACACAATATGTCCGTCTTTCTTTTTGGAAATCATTAGATCCAAGATACAAAGGAAGCAATAGGAAGATAGATAAGGATGATCTCAACTTTGATTGGGAGAAGATTATGGATGAAGGCGATAATTATGTTATTGTTGGAGCATCCCGTCCTTACTTTGGGCACATAGGCGAATCTTTCTTCGATAAGTACCCTGATGGATTGTATGTAGCCATAGACTGCCCTATAGTATCATGCCCTTGGATTTTTACCGTCCGACAGATTGATTTCTGTAAGGTTAAAGACGATGGAGAAGAGGAGAACAGTAAGAAACCGTCAAGAGGTTTGGTAGGCACATCTTACGTCCTTGGTAAAACTATATACCCCTATATTTTTGGTATCAGAGAAAAGGAAATAGACAGGATAAATGTACGGGCAAAAGAAATATCGTTAAGGGCCACAGTAGAATACGCCAGCCAGTGTACGATATGCGGGGATCGCCCCATAAACTGCGCTCCAAGGAAATACAAGTACGGTGATTTCGCTTACTGGGAATCGTCTGAGAAGTATCCTGCTAATTTTGAACTGTATGACAGTAGTAAGGTTAAGATAAGTGATCACGGTTATGAAGGCAATTCCAAGAAAGCTTACGACAATATCGTATCCAAGCTTACTGAATACTACGGTTCCCCTTCTACGGATGACAAGGGAATGATGTCTTTTAAAGGTCATAAATATGGTACGGTAGATACCAGTACCGTCTTTTGCCAACAACCTATCCGGCATTATAAGTTCCCGGACAACGATCATATGCTTTTCATGAACCGGGATGTTAGGTCTTATGATGTTCCTTCCGATATTTATCCTATAGGAATATTAGTAGACGAGGATATGATTAACGTCTTCCTTGATTTTGCTGTAGATTCCGGATTGATAACCAAAGAGCAGCGAGATATGGTTACAGGCTATGAGATATATAGAGGTGACAGACGTCTTAATCGTTCTGTTATAGCCACCGGAATAGCTTACGACATGTACAGGTATTCCGGTCAAAACTCGAATCTTAATCTGTATCCTAATTATCCGTATAATGATTTATCGGATGACTCTTTTAATTACGCAACTGAAAAAAGGGTATCGTTTATAACCCACCCATTTTTCAGAAGAGGAAACGTGTGGTATGCATTTAGTTCTCCTGATATTTATTTCAATAAGCCTGAAACCCCTACGGAGGTGGCTATAGAAGGTTTTATAAGGGGAATGTCTGTAGGAAACTTTGATGAGGTTGAAGATCATCCCAAATGGACGATCTTAGGAAAACAATCATATAAGATGGCGGCTACGTTGGCTAACATCGAATCTACGGCCACCATAGCTTATCAGATAGCGGAAGAGCTTATGAACCGTTCTACGTCTGCGTATGTAGGTGTGATAGGTAATATCAATATGGCAATGATATTCGCTTCAATGATTGCCACCATATCTGATACGCTTGCTAAAAGACCGGTATTGTATGGTAAGTATAGATATGATTGGCTCACGACATTCATAAACAATGGCCCAAGAAGAAACCATGCTTTTTATTACACGTCTGTAGGTTACTACAATAGCATGATGGGCTTCGATGATACGGCTCCATACGAACAAAACAGATTAAGGGGATTGGCTAACACCAAGAGTCTTAAATCAGGTATGTACCCCATATCCGACCCGTCTACGACATCATCTTGGGTTACTGGAGAAGATGTGGGTGATGATAACCAAAACGCTTCAAAAGATTTCTTGTTTATAAATAACATAGATAGAGAATCCTCCATGTTCTTGTCTTTTGGAGATCCGGGAGAAAAGGATCCTGATACAAGCATCTTAAATTCAAAGTATCTTGTATCGTATCCTATGCAGGCCCAGGTATATGATACAAGTCGTATCCATGACCCTGTTATCATGGCTTCTGATGCTGGATCTAAAGAATCTTTTGAAAGAACGAAGATGTTGTCTTATATCTGTTCTCCATATATGAAGCTTATGCGGTACAGGCCCGATCAGTATGGAGCTATAGAAGACATCAAATGGATATCAGTCGGAGGATGTGGATTCTTCCAAGGAGGGAAACAACCGCTGTTTGGCGGTGACACCTACATATCGAGGTTTTCCATGAAACGGAAATTCCCATTTTTTTATAATACTGCTTTTGGTATAGGGGATATGATACCATTTGCTTACAATGATTACCGAAATGTCGGATTTCCCAAGTATTTCGTTAATTACGATACTGGAGAAGATATGCTTGAGCATACTGACAACGAACGTTTTAATAGCTGGACATCATCAAGCAAAGGAACGTATTCTTTTTATCCAAACAGAAAAAGTTTGTATAATTTAAATGGTGAGAACGAGGCTAAGAAATACGTGGATGGTAGATTCTATCTGTGGTCTTATGGTATTCCTCAATTCCTCGTAGAATCGGAAATAAACTGCAATTTCCGATTAGAAGGAGTAGAGCCTCATGAATGGTTTTATCCGGCTCATGGTGATTTTGCTTGGTGGACACAAGAAAAGAACGTGTCTATCCATAGGGACAATGATTACAAGATAAGTCCTATCTACTCATCAAGAATGACGTTGACACCTAATGTATTGCCGGCAACATACGAACGTCGTTTTTATGATTGTGCTTACCAGCGACCTAATGGTGTTATATGGAGTAGGGCTGACGTATCTGAAAACAGTCAAACAGATCCGTGGCTAACGTACAAGCCTATGGACTATCATGAGTTTCCAACCAGCAACGGGAAGCTTATTCACATGAAGCGTATTGAATCCGATCAGATTCTTGTCAGGTTCGAGGATCAGGTTTCACTCCATAACGCCATAGACGTAATCAAGGAGCGCACCTCCCCAGGGCAGGCCGAGATGGGCACCGGCGGTCTGTTCGCGTCCCGGCCTCTGGAGTACAACACGACCGACCTCGGTTATTCTGGAACCCAGAGCACTGAAATAATTAGTTCAGAATTTGGTCACTTCTGGGTAGATACTAAAAGAGCACAAGTGTTTATGACCGATCCGAACGGACGTAATCTCAAGGAACTTAGTGTAGGTATCAGACATTGGCTTAAACGTCATCTTCCGTTTAAGATTCTTAGATACGGAATAACCAACATCTTAACCGGCACAGAGATGACAGAAGAAGATACAGACAATAAATTTATCGGTCTTGGTCTGTCTCTTGGATGGGATAACAGGTATAAGAGGGTACTTATCACTAAAAAAGATTATATACCTGTTAAGAACCCGGCATATTACAAATATGATGGTGGAAGGTTCTTGTACAATGAAACAGAGGTACTGTCAAACGATAAGGAAATATCTTTAAAAGACGAACAGTATTTTAAAGACGTGTCGTTCACTATCGGATATTCGTGTCTGAAGCAAGAATGGATTTCTTATTATTCGTTCTGTCCTGACTATTATATAGAACAGCAACAATATTTCCAGACAGGAATAAACTTCCCGGCATCAGACGAAGAAGGTGGCTTATGGAGCCATTTGCTGACGAATAAGAGCTTTCAGACATTTTACGGAGCAACATATCCATTTATATTAGAAGTGCCGATAAAAGAGAAATATAACGGTTCTACGCTGGCTTCTGTAGAATACGAGCTTGATGCAAGGAAATACGTAGATGATGTGAATTACACTCTTGACAGGAAAGTAGGTTTAGATACGATAACTATCTACAACGACACAAACAACTCAGGCGAAATTCATCTTGTTCCAGAAGAAAAGAATAATTTAGCACAACGTATATCATATCCGAAGATCGTAGGTGACCATACTGAGGTCCTGGATACTGAGGTATATAGAAGACATAAGTTAAATGACTTCTTCAACAGGGTTGACGATGACCGATCTGAAACACCTATCTGGATCAAGGACGATAACGATATAAATAAGTCAGTTAATCCTGATGCTCTTAATTTCAGACGGTCATGGCTGGATAGGTTAAGGGGAAGTTGGATGCTGATGAGGATAAAGAAAGTAATTAGTAACCGGAAAATCATATTCCAGTGGTTGATTTCTGAAGATAAGATTAAGAATAGATAAATTACAATATTTAATAAGTTGAAAATAAGTAGTTTTTATTTTGTGATTTAATAATAGTTGAATATGTTTGTAGCGCCTATTGATCCATCTCGGACAGATAGGCGCTTATTTATGATAATTTAACCAATAAAACCACCATACTTTAGAAGGTGGATGAATTGGTTTGATTAATTTTGAATCAAAATTACAGATAAAAAATGATTTCATACAAATACAACATCTATCATTCCAAGAAAACGAAGTATCTTGACAAGATGCTTCGTGAATGTTGTTTTGTGTGGAATCATGCGTTAGCTCTACAACGTAGATACTACAAACTGTTTGGAAAATACATACCAGTTGGTAAGATGCAAAAACATTTCTCTAAAAGAATTAATAGAAATCTTCTTCATTCCCAAACAGTACAAGAAATCCTTCAGAGATTAGACTCAGCATACAGTCGTTTCTTTAAGAAGTTGGCTAAACGACCTCCTAAGTTTAAATCACCGGAGAAATTCAATTCTTTTGTATTCAAACAAGGAGGGTTTGCTCTAAATGGCAATTGTCTAACAATTAACAAAGGAAAGAAACGATTTAGATTCTCATACAGTAGAGTCTACGAAGGTAATGTTAAACAAATTAGAATAGTTAGAGAAACTTGTTCCCGTTTTAGTTTGATTATAGTTACAGATCACAATCCTATAAACTCTTATAGAAAGACACACGATGGTGCATCTATCGGATTAGATTTCGGTCTAAAAACTTATCTAACTAAAAGCGATGGGAACAAAATTGGGTCTCCATTATTCTTCAAACAATATCAAAACAAGATTAGAAAACTAAACAAACGGCTTTCTAATGCAAAGAAAGGATCCAATAATAGAAGAAGGAAACTGTTTGAACTTCAACAAACGTATCGTAAAATAAACGATCTTCGATCAGATTTTCAATGGAAATTAGCTCATCAGTTATGCAAACAGTATGATTATATTTTCATTGAAGATCTAAACATTGAAGGAATGAGGCGTTTGTGGGGAAAGAAAGTTTCTGATCTTAGTCATTCTTCTTTTATTGACAAACTTACGTATGTTGCTTCAAAGTATGGAGTAACGATACACAAGATTGACAAATGGTATCCTTCTTCCAAAACTTGTGAATGTGGCTGCATTAATAAAGGGCTGTCGTTACGCGACCGCACGTGGGTGTGCCCGTCGTGCGGAGCGGTCAACGACCGTGATATTCTTGCAGCCCGTAATATACTTCGGAAGGGCATTTCCGAATTGGAGAGCAAGAGTAATTCCAACGATAGTAATATCGAGGTTTCTTGCGTTGGTATCCAAGAATCCCATTCGCTTTAGCGATGGGAGTATGTCAAAGAGGATCTAATATCTTGAACATAGCTGGCTGGTCAGAATCTATTTTCGATGTTATTAACAGCAAGTTCTGCGGATATAAGAATATGATTGAGGAAATTAAGAAGATAAAAATATAAATCTTACATTTGTATTGTTTTCATAATAAGATTTCCATTATAATAAGCCGGAGAATGAATGGTGGCATTCTTCGGCTATTTTATTTACCTTTGTTGAAAAACAGATTGTTATGAGACAGGTATCGTATAAAAATGATATATACCCCTATAATGTAAGGGTATTGCTTGGAGCAGATGAAGAGTATATAGCAAAGACGTTCGCCAACCTGGAAGTAGAAGATCAAAGCTGGGAAGGATGGACTGATGATTATGGTGGCAGAACTATTTTCGTAGGAAACAGAACCAACCACAGGAAAGAAATATGTTTTTTGTTTCATTCGCTGTCTGATATGGATGTAAAAACAATCGGACATGAATGCCTGCACGGTCTTTCCCTTTATTGCAAGTACCTCAACATTAACTACAGTTTTGATGCCGGAGAAGATGAGCATGCCGCCTATCTGATGGGATGGATGGTTGATAGGGTTTGTGATGCCTACCACAAGTTTAAGAAGGAGGAGGAAAAAGATGGCAAAGAAAAATAAATCAGATTGGAAACCCTCAGAAAATATCCTGAAATATTTGAAATCGTGGGAAAAGTTCAGGGCAAAACCATATGACGATGGAGAAGGAAATATTACTGTAGGATACGGATTTAATCTTCCTACACTTCTTAAAAAATATAAGAAAGGAATAACGGAAGAGCAGGCAGACAAAGAATTTGCAGGCGTAGTAAATACGTTCGTACCAGAGTTTAGGAGACTTACTCCAAACTTTGATAGTCTAAACAATAATCAGCGTGATGCTCTTTTTAGCTTGTATTACAATGCCGGGGCTGATACTTATATGAAAAGCCCTATGCTATTCAAATATCTTAAAGAAGGAGATTTTGATAAGGCAGTAAAGGAAATAAATCATGATGAATGGAAGGATGACATGGATGGGCAGAAGAAGCGCCGTGCCTTCGAGCGCCGGGTGTTCTCTACGCCGACAGACCAGCCTTGGACGGTGGATGACGACAGTAACTATGTCTTGATTGAAGACAAGCCTGTAGAGGACGAATCTATAGAAAAAGGCACTAATGATTCAAAGTATGAAGACGCTCGCCATGTGGAAGCTAAATATGGTTATACAGGTTATGTAGGTAGAGGATATGACGGAGATAAGGTCAGGGTATCTGATTCGAATATGAAATCAGTTGGTATATCCAATAACGCTGATCCTGATAAGTGGTATGAATCCGTTAATCCAATATTAGACACTGACCCTATTAGTTTAATGGCCGATTTTATTCCTACTGTGAAACGAATGTTGGATCCTAATAGGGGGCGATCTGGGGAAGATACAGCCACAGATTTTGAAGAGAAAATGTGGAAGGCTTACACGGATGGAGACGTAAGTAGATTACCGGCAAGCAAGTATCGTTTTGATGACGATGATGATGATGCTCAGTACGTGGGATTGCCTCAAGAGCAAGCTATTTTGATACAATCTTTATTAGATAAAGAGTATATGAACAACATGCTTGACGAGGCATATAAGGATGCTGATGAAAAAAGTAAACGAAAAATAAGAGATTATAAGAAGGTCCTTAATAAGCTAAATAAAAATATATTTGAAAATCCAGGAAAATGGATTTTAGTAAATGAAGGTGTAAGCCCATTTAGGGAAGAAGTATATGGTGACAATTTTGAAAAAGTAAACGAAGCTTCCGGATTAGGTGCGTTGAAGAATTTCAGTGTAAGATGGGATCCGGATGCTGGTATGTTGGATGTTAAGGATGATTATGATTTTAGCCGAAAGAAGATAGCGGAAGACATCATACCGGAAAGGGATGTCCCTCTTAGAATAAGGGAGCGTATCAAATACGATCCTAAGAAAGGTAGTGTTCTTCGAAATAATGACAAGGCTTTACCTAAAAGGTTTGTAAGGAAATACGAAGAAGGTGGAGATACGAAGAAATGGTGGAAGGATGAAAACGCAATAAAAGATGTTTCCGAAAGACAAGACGAATACGCAAAGAGCCAAAAAAAAAGACTCGAATTGATAGAACAAGCACGTAATAGTTTTATAAACGGGGACATCAACGAAGACGAATTTCGAAGAATGGTAGGATTTGCGGATAGCGAGATAGGGGATCTCATAATATCGAAAGACGGAAGCGGAGAAAAGATTGGGGCTATTATTAACAATCTGCTAAACCAGATAGATGTAAACAAGGTAAAAGGGGGAATTGATGATGCTAAAGAAGGGAAGGAGAACAAGAGCAAGGAGGATGCTTATCCTTATAAGTTAATGGCCGAATCTTTGCTTACACTTGCAGATGTTGCTTCTTCCACACCTGGAATGCTTAGGTTGTATAATAAAATGGGGCTAGATTTAATGCCGATTCTTAAGACAATAGCAGAAAGTAACAAAATACAAACTATAGCAGGATTGTCCAATATAGGTATTGATGGAAGTCAGATTGCCTTAGATCCTGAAGGTGATAATGCTTTCAATTATGCCGGCATACTCGGTGGAGCGGCAGAAGCCATAGGAGGAACGAATGCGGTAAGGAATATGTCTTTCATGGGAAGATATGGAAACAAAGTGGATGATATACTTGATATTGCAAATCCTGTTATATCAACTTTGGGTATAGTAGATGATGTAAATAAGATGGAAGAAGGTGGTGTTATGAATAAACAGCGTGAAGCATACGAATACTTTACTAATAAGCGCGGCATGTCCAAGATACAGGCGCTCGCCATCATAGGTAACCTCATGGCTGAATCCGGCCTTAAAGATGACATATACGGAGACAACAGAACATCATACGGCATACAGCAATGGCACAACGAACGCATGGATAAGCTATTCAAGTACGCCAAAAAGAAAGGTCATTCTACACCAACATTCAAAGACCAACTTGAGTTCTTGGCTGACGAATACGAAGGGAAAACCGGATATTCTAATTTCTTATACACAAGAAAAGGTAAGGAAGGACCAGGATATTATAACTACAGCCGGCAGGATTTTATGAACGCCAATAACCTTAAGGATGCTGTAGTAGCATGGAACCAAGGAGCAGGACGTCCTCATAAGAGTGTTATAAGAAATGATGATCGTTATAATTATGCTATGGAGGTTGCTAAAAATCTTGGTTTGGAAATTGAAGAAAATTCCGTATCTTCGTATGGTCAAATGGGATTCGGAGATGCTGCTGAAACAGCAGCATCGGTAACACTTCCAGAGGTAGAAGTGGCAGCCGCCCTCCCTAACCCGGAAGTCCCGTCCCAGGAGAGACAGTCCGAGGAAGAGAGATTCCGTACATGGACTGAAACGTATGGTAAGGACATCGTAAATCATTTACTGACGTTAGACGGGAAAAAGGATGGTGATGACAGTGATTACAGCATGATGTATAAACAGCATCAAAAAGAAAGCGAAGAGGATAAGAAAATGGCTTTGATTAATGCCGTGCTTCCCAATATTCAGCTTCGCATTAAAGGCGTCACTGATAATTAGAACAATATTATTTTATTTCTCATATTAATAAAGCGAAGCCGGATTTGAGACTCGTTATACGGATACCGAAGGTTGAAGAACGATATCAAGATAATCCGGCTTTTTTGTGCGATTTCGTGAAGGATGGAACTATCATCGCCTTTGTTTAACAGAACAGACCTACGTACTTCCACTGTCCTGACAGGCATGGACGCCCGTCTCGCCTACCAGCCTGCCTAATTCTCCACTGGCTACCTAATATAACTATTAACGTCACTCCATCACCTATCTCCCTTCAGTCGATAGGTTCAGTCGTTTTTAAATATTATAAGTTCTTTCGCATCGTTCCCTTCGGTCACGATACTCAATCTTTTAACACAATTAGGCGAACAATACAATGACGGAAAAAGTAATTTGTCAATCCGTTCACTCACTTAACTCCCTTCGGTCGTTAAGTTCATTCACTGTAAACAATTATATGAATAAATGGTAAAGTATATAAAATAATATAAATAATATAATGAGTAAGATCATTGAAAATGGTCTTAATATTAAGGAAAACGGAGACTATTCATAGGCGTAGTTTTAATTCAAGATTTGTTGTCCCACCCCTGACGGTCAGGCGGTTATGTTCAGAACCGTTTTCCCGTCTCTTATCCAAACCGTCATAAAATAAAAAACCTTGTATCCTATTTCTCTCAAACCGGATACAAGGCAGTGCATTTTTTTCTTTTTATGTAAAATCATATATTTGCACTAAACAACAAAAACAATATGGAGACAAAAATAACTGAAATAATAAATCCTCGCAAGTTACACGACAAGCTCTTCAAGAAAGAGCAGGTCTCTCCGATAGAAGTTATATATAATAGCTTCAGCAACTTAGGGTATAATGTAGTACGCCGTCCAGCCGGTCAGTGTTTAGGCAATTTGAGATATTTTAATCTATTTTATGACAAACATACTCATCATTTCTATCAGAAAGACAGGAAGTTGAGATATTGTAGTAATTTTATCATATCTGATTACTGGAAAGATAGAGTGCGATGTTTCATAGTTTGGAACTTTGGATTTGGAAGATTCTTTCCGTACAATGACTTTATTGAGGCTATGGTTTATGATTATCTTCGATATGGGAGAAAGTCAGTTCCTTATCTTAAAAGCGTGCAAGAGGCTGAAGAAAAGTGTGTAAGGTTCTATATCCGGTCTCAGATAGATATGCTTCGTAAGGAAGGATATGCCGCTTATCGGGCTAAGTTCAAGGAAGAACGTCCTCAGTATTTCATCGGAGACGATAGGACGGTGTTTAGATGCCTTGACAGCTCTTTAAAAAGAGAAGAGAAGATTGCTGCATGCGTAGCCCACAAAAGGGCTTTAAAAGAAGGGATAATGACTTCCTTCATCAACCACCTTAAGAAACATCCTACCACTTTATATTCGTGGTTCTCGTCAGAGGTGGACAGTCAAGGAAAGAATAGGCTCTGTCTATCTGAAAAGGCTGTTTCGTATTTGAATAAGAGACTGGTTCGCAATGGGTTAAAGTCTCTTTCTGCATCATATCTTTTTAGAACGTTTAGAAAAATGGTTAAGACCTTGTTCGGTTCCAATGTCAGGTCGTTCTTGAATAGCTGTCTGATGTCTGTTTCAACAGAAGAGGTTTTAACCAAATCTATGAAGAAAATAGTTTCCAAGACAGTGCTGTTTTTGTACAAGAGAGCGCTTAAGAACTATCGCCGGGCATGTGGTCTTAGGTACGACCCTGATTCGGGCGGTTTGTCTGCCGTACATGATTGATTTTTAAACGTATCCCATAACGTTGGATTTTCTCGTTCGTTTCTCTTATCTTTGTGAAAAAAGATAGTATGAAATTACGAATCATAAAAAATCGTCCGATATTCGCTCCTGGCGGTAGTGTTCAGGATAAGAAACAGGATATTAATGTATCCTCTACTCAGCCTATTCTTGATTATGGAACGCCTGTTAATAAATGGGGTGAATCTGATATTCAGAATATATATATGCCTTCTGATGTGACTTTAGAAACAGAGGAGGGGGAGATAAATCCATTTAGCAGTATGCCTACATCCGATCCGTTTTTTGAAAACAATGATGCAGGGTATGCAGGATATCTCGCTGATAATAGGGGCATGGTTAAAAACGTAGAGAAATCAGTCGTTGATAATGCAATGAATGTAGGTGATGCGGATGCTGATTCCTCTAAAGAAAAACGTTCCCAAGATGGTAATCCTCTGGATCCTATGACTACCCCATATTATTCACCCGATCTAACCGGCAGAGCTCAAATGTTCGGTACAAGTCTTGGCCGGATAAGAGCCGGTAATAAGGTAGGTGCTAATGTGGCTCAAGCTGCCTTGTCTGGTGTTAGTTTAGGATTAGGTCTTACCCGTAATATCATGGGAGCTTCATCTGCTGCGTATGCAGCCAGCAGAGACGAGCAGGCAGCGAGGGAGAAACTTGCCAAGGAGCGTCGTCAGCAATTCATCAAGTGGGAACGTGAAGGTGGTGGCGTGAATTTAGGTAACGGTCAGAAGATGGATACGTCTGATATGACCGGCGAATATATTTATCCTCTTCCCAAGTCTATGGAAGATGCTGCGAATGTAGAGATAGAGAAAGGCGAGTACGTGCTGACTCCTGACTCCGTAGGGCCTATGGAAGCCAAAGGGAACAGACATGAAAATGGTGGCACTCCGGTTGATTTGCCAGAGGCTTATATTGTTTCCGATTATCGTAAGATAGATGATGAGTTTGCCTCTTACGTTAGAGAAAATTATGGTATTAAGGCAACGTCAAAAGATACGTATGCTACACTCCTTGATCGATATAAGAAGAAGATTGGTTTATCTGATAAGTACGAAGATCAGGAGCGTGTATATAAGAGATTAGAGAAAAATGAAGATGTAAAAGACAAAAACACATCTAATCTTAATGCTTCTATTCTTTCCAAGTACGTCAATGAAAACCAGAAAGAGATAGACGAGCTTGAAGCACAATTTCGTTCTTTCGCTGAAATCGTTTATGGCAAACAGGAAGAATCTAAGCGTAACGAGAAGATGGATGCTTTTTTCAGGGATGGCGGGGTTGTTGATCTGAATCAGGTAAAGAAACAAGCTAAGGCTTTTAATATTGCAGAATCAGATGCTAAGAACTGGATATATGACGAGTATGTTAAGCAAACCAGGAAAATGGCTGAAGGTGGACCTACTCAGAAGGAGCTGGAGGAACTTAGAAAGAATGCTATCGGCTACAATAAGCTTATCAATCAGTTATTTGGACGAACTCTTAATATGACTGTATCTGATGTTAGTGGTCGTGAGCAGATTCTTAATCCTGATTCCAGTGTCAATGCCAACCAGAATCTCCAACATAGAAGCAATTTAGGATACGGCAGGGTAAATGATAAGGCGGTATCTAATTTGCTCGACATAAACCGATGGGCTAACAAGTACAATACGGATGGTGATTTTGATACAGAAGGTTTCCAGAAAGGATACAACAGGCAATTAAATGCATTGTGGGCGTTAGCTGATGTAGGTGCTATCACGAATGCTGATGTAGCCAAGAAATTCAGAGATGAGTACGGATTCTGGGGCCAGGATGCCGGAAGCTACGGAGGTAATCAGGCTTATAATTCATTTGCCGTAGATGATAAGTTTGGTCAGACAACAGCCACCCGTTCTTATTATGGATTGGACGTTGTTTCGGCAGAGCAAAAAAGATTGTTAAACGAAAAAGGGATAAAGAATTATGTTGACTTATTTGGTGATAAATCTGATGCCGCTAAGAAGATTCTGGGCTCCGATTATAATAAGTTTGTTGCTTTAAGAGATAGTGGGTTAATGCCGGAAATAGACTTCGTTCTTGAGTCTGTTAAACCAGAAATGAAGCCTATTGAGGCCGGTCCCATAGCACCAGACCTTACACCGCCTAAGATTGGATCTCCTGGAAGGATAGAGGTAAAACCGAAAGCAAGTACGCCTGCGACTGCAACCGACACCGATACAGAGGAGGTGGTTGAAGACAACGGACCTAAAGGACAGGGCAGACCGGCGGCGTTCGGTCCTATCTTCCCGGAAATGCTAAGAACCCTTGACACTGGCTTGGAGATAGAAGGCCTGGAAAGACATCAGGCTCCGAGAATAGACCCGGTTCTTCAATCTGCTGATCAGTATATCAACGAGCTCAACCGTGCGACATCGGCTCAGTTAGACGCAGTAGGTGACGTGCCCGACTCCCAGCGGGCTGCTATTCTGGCTAATATGAACGCCATAGCTGGAAGCAATATAGCCAAGTATGTTAATGAAGTAAATTTCAATAACGCAAGGCAAATAAACGAAGCTGATAGGTTTAATGAAATGGCTTATGTTCAGACAGATGATAAGAACATAGCAGAAAGGCAACGTTATGAATCTGGGTTGTTGAAAGCTATGGCTATAAGGGATGAAAATCTTGCTCGTTATTATGATAGTATAAACAGCGAGATACAGAATAAGTTTAATGTTCGTACATCGTTGAATACCATAGCTTCCATAGCCCCGAATATGAGAATGCTTCCAAGTGGTCAAATTATTTACGTTCAAGGCAATCAGGATGTGATGAATATGGGTGATTATTCTACACCTTATTTGAAGAGCTTGGAGGATGATGAAGAAGATAAATATAAAAAGAGAAGGAGAAATAGCTGATGGCTTCACAATATAGTATTTTAAGGCAATATGCCCCGTATGTTAGTCCTTACAACATAGATCTTGTTAAGGACGTCATGATGTACAAACAGCAGAAGGTTGATGCTGCTCGTGAAAAGATCTATACCCAGGTAGATTATCTTATGGGTCAAGAGATAGATAAGCCTGAAGCCCGCGCTTATATGGAAGATAAGATGTCAGGTGTGATTGCTAACATCAATCAAAAATTCAAAGGCGTGGATCTTTCTTCTGATGGTGTTACGAGAGCCATACAAGGAGAGATCAGTTCGGTGTTGGATGATACGGTCATTAACGCGATTGCCGGCACAAAAGAAGGCAGGAGAATGCATAAAATGCTATCTGATTTACAAATAAATAATCCAGAACTTTATTCTGCTGCGAATGCTTATGCGGCTTTAAAGCCGTATAATGAATGGGTGAATGATGGAAAGGCTGGTTCCCGTCTTGCTCCTCTTCAATATACTCCTTATACTGATTATAATAAGGAATTAAAAGATAGGATAGATTTTATAAGCAAGCTTCATAAAGGAGCTAAAGTTCAGATTCCTATTCTTGACAAGGATGGTCATCCTACCGGGGCAGTACAAGAAGTAACTAAGGATATGCTTACTCCTGAACAGATAGCTTCTTTTGCATTGTCAGGGTTATCAGATAAAGCAAGGCAGCAGATGCAGGTGGAGGCTATTTACATGGTAGACTCTAATCCCTCTTTATATTCGTATGATTCTGTTCTTGGTTTTATGAATAAGCAGATAAGTGATAAGCAGAGGTATGTTGATGCTCTTACTGCCGATCTTTCCGGTTTGGGTTCTGATCCTGCAAAGAAAGAAATGGTTGAAAATGAAATAAAGAGAGCCAAATCTGAAATAGCTTCCATGAAATCTGAATTTAGCAGAATGGATGAAAGGGCTTACGATCCGTATCTTGGAGCGATGAAGGTTATTGAAAATAATTTTATTAATAATGCTGCTGCTTCATATGCTTATGATAATTCGTCTTTCATAATCAAAGCCGACGAGCTTTACTGGAAAACCAAAGAATATAATCAGAGGGAAAGATTAGCTAATTTGAATTTCGAAAAATGGAAGATAGAATTTGAATATGAAAGAAATAGGGATATTGCAGAGTTTGAATATGGTAAGAATAAGGATGAAGCCAGATTTGGATTAGACGAAGAACGTCTGAAGATGCAGAATAGGCTTAATGAAGCCAGAATAGCAAAACTTATGTCCTCTGGTGCAGGAGCGGCAGGCGGCAGAGCTGGAAGCCGAGCCATGCAGGTGGGCGTTGGCACAAACTCTGGTGGAACTATTTCAGCTAATCCTATCGAAACTAAAAATATTAGCATATCAGAAGAAACTCATAAGAAGTTTAATAAGGCATATACAGATCTTGTAACATCCGGAAGTAGACTATCTACAGCCCTTGGTGCTGAAAACATGAAAAATATTCAAGCTGCCATATCAAGAAATATGACGGATGAAACATCAGGATACAAGTATCTTATGGATGAAGAAAAACTTCTTAAGTATATAAAGGACAATGGAGGTCTCTCTAATGATATGTTTGACAAGCTACCTATGGCAGAGAGAAAAGCTGCCACAGATGCTTATATGCAGCTTAATAGCGCTGTAGACAAGATGGATATAGAGAATGATAGAATTAAGAAGGAGAATAAGATTTATGATAATATTGTATCTGAAATAGCAAATGCGATCGCGCAGAAGGAAGGAGGTAAACCCGAAGAATATATAGCCTATGCTACAGCGTTATCCCTTAATGATATTTTAAGAAAAAATAGAGGTACAGTCGGCGATGTAGAATCTGGAGTAAGATATTATGAAAAAGGATTCTCGCCTGCTGATATAGCTACTATAAGAAAGAGGGTGAAAAATGATGGCATTGATTTATCTAAAGTATTTGAGAGGGATAGCAAAAGTGGCAGGTATTTCTTAAAAAAATACGATGATGTAAAAAATAGTTTCTCGGATGGTGAAGAAAAGGTGTTTTTTAATACACTGTATTCTATTAGCGGAATGGAGAGCGTTGGAGGTGATGTAGTAAGCGATATTAATATAGCCAATCAAATAACTAAGGTTCAAGATGATGGTATAAATGAGATACGTAAAGAATATCTCGAACTGTATTCACCTAACACAGTAACGTATTCAACCAAATTAACCTCCAAGGAGGCTGGTTATAGAGAGATGGGTGTTCTCAGGGATCTATTTACTAAAAAAATGGCAGAGCATCCTGTTGGTAAATCTAAATCATCATCGGCAACTATTGAATCATTTTCTTTGACAGAATCGGGAATAGCCGACAATGGAGAGAAGACTTACAGTTTGGTTGCTAATCATACTGGTGAAAGAGAGGAAATAGATATTGTTGAGGTATCTGAAACAGAGTTGATAAATAATGGCATAGATCCTGGTATTAATACTCCTTCCGTCGATATAGGTGGATATGAAAGTGGTATTATAAGACCTACATTTGGAAGTGATACCAATATGTGGTATCCGAAGATGCTTGAAAATTCAGATATATCACCCGCTTATGCTTCTGTATCTTCAATGATGAAAGTGTTATCAGATATGATAAATGAATCTGGTAATAATTTAGATGATATGCCAGAACAAAAGGTTTGGCTTCTTAATGCAGCTAAAGATATATTGGATAACAGTGGAAAGCTTGGTGTAAAGGTTGAAGGTTATGATCCTAAGACAAGTTACGGTTATGGATATGAGACAAGGCTTTATCTTATGGAGAATGGTAAACCTGAGTTAATAGATTCGTTTGATACTCCTAATGTATGGTTTGCGGATAATGTGTCTAAAGAACTTGCTGTTGCGCCTCAGAAAAAAATAGTTGATTTTGTTGTGGCAGCCATAACAGAGGAGATTAAGGATATGGTGGCGGCAAAAGAAGGAGGTAATTTACCTGCGTCTTTGAATAAAAACGGCAAGTTGATGAAGTTGTTGAATAGTGTAAATAGGGAATAATATATGGAAAATAAGGAACAGACATTGGTAGAGAAATCAGGTTTCTTACCATCTACTGGATTAAGAGGGTATAATGCCGTAGTTCCTACGCGATATGAAGAAGAATCTTCTCTTATTGAGGGAGCAAAAAGAGAGATGGAGAGGATGAAAGTAGGTTCATATACTCCCCCGGTATCAGCCATAAATCCTGATGATGATTCAGAAAAAGGGTCTGATATTAGCGGAATAGATACTTCTTTTGATGTAGACACATCTTTTTCTGGACTAAAATCGGCTCTGAATGGTGGAGATGATCCAAGAAAGAAGAAAGAGGAGTCTTATAATAAGTTAAATTCCATGATAAAATCTATTCAAGATAAATCAAGGAATACTTATTCTGGTAAACAAACGTCTTATGGTGAGGTTATAGCTGGTAATCAACAGTCATCTGCTGTTGATTTTGGTGTATTTGGTAAAGGAAGAACTATTAAGTTAGATGAAGCATATGACTTTTTATCCGATGGGAACATCGGTCTTGCAAAGTTTAAAAGTTATATGCCAGGAAGGGATAATGAAGATTATTACGGAAGAAGGCAAACTACTTGGAATAAGGCTGTTAATGGTATAGGGAAACTTGTCACAAAAACAGCATTATATGGTGTATCAGGAGTAGTAGGTATTATCCCGGCTGCGTATAATCTTATAAAGACTGGTACGTTATCTTCTGCATTTGACAATGATTTTACACGGACCATAAATGATATAGATGAAAGAATAAACCACTCTCTTCCTCATTATTATACAAGAGAAGAGCGTGATATGGGATTTTTGCAGAGTCTTGGAACTGCAAATTTTATTTTTAATGATGTTATTGGAAATGGTCTATCGTTTACGACAGGAGCTATTCTGTCTGCCTACCTTACAGGTGGGATGGGCGTGTCAAGTCTTGGAGCTGTTGGCGCTAAAGTAGGAATGAGAGTGGCCGGAAAGATGGCGGCGTCTAAGATTGCGGCAAGTGCTGTAAAATCAGCTTTTGGAGCGTATAGGGCAGGAGCGATGTACGGCAGGGCCATAGGCAATATGGCCAAGGTAGGAGTAAATACGTTCGTGGGCGCCGGCTGGGAGTCTGCCGTGGAGGCTCAGTCCTTCATGAAAGACTCTGAAAGTAAATACAAGGAATATTTTAAAAATATGTATGGTCGGAATCCTAATCAGTCTGAGATGGCTGAATTTAAGAGTTCTATTTCCGATACAGCAAACAGCATATTTTTAGCTAATATGGGTATAGTTGGATTATCCAATTATCTTCTTCTGGGAAAATATCTTGGAGTAGACACTGGTTTTGCCTCTAAATACATACCTGGATTAAAGGGTGTATCAAACACATATAGGGGATCAAAGAGTTTTGTAGATCGCTATTTGTTTGGATTAGGGACTAAGAAGGTAGCGAGTGATGCTGGAAGATTACAGACGGTAAAAGCGAATTTATTCCAGAAATCCTTAGCTACTATTTGGAATGTATCTAAAAGACCCATATCTGAAGGTGTATGGGAGGAAGGCATGCAAGGTGTTGCTCAGCGCATGGGAGAAGATTTTATTAGATCAAGATATGATAAGACGTATCTTGATGCTACGTCTTCTATAGTTGATTCTTTTTCTAAGGCCATAGCTGAACAATTTACAACCAAAGAAGGATTGAAAGAGATTGGCATAGGAGCCCTGATTGGTGGTTTATTTGGAGCCAGAAATGGTGCTTTTGGTTTATATGAAAGGAGAAATAAAGAGCGTACTATTAATACTGATGTTGAGAAATTTAATAGTAATAATGCTTTTACTTCTCAATCTGTAAAAGACTCTATGCGAAATTTAGCCGAATTTAATGCTCAAATGAATGATCCTGAATCAGATTATTATTCTAAATTTGAATTATCTGACAGAATGGGAATGTTAGAGGATACGGCTAACAATTTCAGGTCAATGGTTAAAAGCCTTGACGAAAGTGAGTTGGCTTCTGAAATGAAAGTAGATGAAGAAACTGTTAAAAAATACAAGGAAGATATTATAAAAGATTTTGATAAGAAGTTAGCCAATTATAAAAAAGCTTCTTCTTTTGCTGAGGCTATTACTGCTGAGACTTCATCTGATCTTTATCGATCTAATGTTGCTAATGCTGTGTTTAAGGGGTTGGATGCAGAGGATATGGCAATGGAAGCATCAAATGATATTGCTGATTATGTAAATGACAATAATTTGTTTGATGATATAAATACGTTTTATTCATTATCAAGTCAAGCTTTTGATACAGCTAATCAGTTAAGGGAATTGCGTAATGAGATTAATGATCTGAATGCTGAAATAGAGAGGTTGGCTACAACTCCGAGAAGAGTAGAGGATGGCAATGATACCGAAGCAGAGGCTATAAAACAAAAAACTATTAAATACGATAATCTTAATAAGGAATATAGAAGGTTGTCAGAAGATCTTCTTAGTAGTTATAAAGAAGTATTTTATTCTTTTGATCCTGGAGTATTAGCTCTTGAGTTGTTTAAATCCGAAACAATAACTGCTGAAGATATATTGAAGGCTTATGACTCTGTAGCTTCTTTAAGTACTTATATTGAGAATAATAAAGGAAAGAAAGAAGCAGAGGATTTAAGAAATATGGTGGTGAAATACCAGCAAGCCATTACCCAATATAAGGTTTTACGGTCATTTATGAACTCCATACAGGATAAGAAATTCATGAGACATGATTTTTCTTTATTTTCTAAGTTCTTAAATGATATGGTATCTTCTAATACTAAATCTATAGAAAGTGATCGTTTTTACCAGACAGAGGATAATAATATCAGTTTGGATGAAAAAATAGATGAGCTTCTGAATAATGGAGAAATAAATTCAGATGAAGCATTTACCATGAAAGTATTTGGTCATCTAAACGATGGTATAACTCAGAAGCCGAAAGAAGATATATTGTCTGATTTTGATTATGAGTCGGCAATGGAAGATCTTTTGTCTGCACCTATAGAGGTTAAAGAACGTATCGTAGATAAGATATATACAGGTAATCAAGATCTTTTATCTCCAAGGGAGAAGGAGATATATGAAAAGTATAAACAGGATATTGATGATTATATATCAAATCTTGGTGATAGTCCGGCTAAGATGATAAAAGATTTATCAGATAAAGTTAGGAGACTTACTGAACCTCGATCTGTGTATGAGGATAATAAAGCTATTATTGATATGGCTAAATCCAATTTAGAACCAGATCAAAGGAAGGAACTTGATGATGCTATTTCTTCGTATGTTGATATAATGAACAGACGGGATAAAGGGGAGAAGGTTGACGAAGATAAGCTTGCTGATTCGGTATTTACCATAGAAGATCTTGGTCAGGTTGGAAACATCACAGATCTCCTTCCTTATATTGAACAAAACAGGATTATTGACAAAGGTCGTATTTCCGAATCTACGTTAAGTAATTTTGGGGAGGATGATGCTAATATAGATTCTCTTGTAAATGAATTAGACGAATCTGATAATACACCTGGAGCTAACATAGATAGTGCCCAGAATCCAGAGATGTTGATGGTAAGAAGAATCTCCAATGATGGCAACGAAAGGTATGAAATTGCGGGTCTTAGAGCTGATAAATTTATATCTTCTATAAAATCATTGGTTCCTATTCAAATAAGCTCTGAAACGAACGCTAATGGGACTAAAAGGTATTTCCTTAACATAGGTGGAGAAACAGCTACCGTGATAGAACTTCCTTATCATGCGAGATGGTCTATAGACAAAGAATCGGCTCGTGTTCTCAACCGTTACACAGATGTGTCTATTCAGGACGTGGGTAATTCATATTCTTTGGTTTATAAGCGTCTTGATTCAGATGAGTTGGTTCCGTACAGAACAGGTGTTGGGTTCGGAGAGAATGAGGTAGATAAAATAGATCAGGAAGCATTATCTTCTTTGGAAAAAGGAGATAAGGTTAATCTCGAAATAGATGTAAATGATACTTATAATCAGTCTCTTTTTACCGAATACAATGACGCTGTTCAGTCCGGCGATAAAAAAAGAATAGAATCTGCTGAGAATAAACTGGTGTCCAATATGGTTATCAAGGTCATGAGTGGGAACAGATTCGTTTCTGTTGTAAAAGCTGATACAGGAGGCATAGATGGTATAAGTAAAATAAGAAGAACGGCTTTTAACAAGTGGAAGAAGGACGCCGGCCGGTCGGCGACCATCGGCGTCGGCACGCATGTTGTTGCCCAGACCCTTCCTGGAAGACCGGTGTTTAACATGAGAGTAAACGGTCAAGGATATGGTCAGGTAGAAAATCTCCCTATTACCGAAAAAGGTGCTGAAAAAGTATCTGATGTTGGATATGTATTAAATGGCAAAGTCGTGCTTAAGAACGGATCTAAATACACAGGCTTCCCATTTGCTTATTCTATATTAAATGACAAGGGGAATAATTACAAAAATGTAAGAGTTCCGGTAGTCGTCATCAAAGGTAAAAACGGTCTTAATTATCTTTTCCCAGTTAGCCTACGTTCTGTAGAATCAGAGGAAGGGCAGAAATGGATGTCTTTTATAGATATGCTGCTTGAATCTGGTGATTCTGAATTGCTACAGATGGGTCAAGATGACATACAAGATCTTAATGCGTATCTAACCAAGTTAGGTCTTGATCCGGCTTCGTATCAAGTATCGTATTTGAATCCTATTTCAGGGCTTAGAAAAGCTCGTGAGGCTATAGAAAAATTATCTACGGTTCCTGATGTTGTTAAGTGGGTAGAAGATGGAAGTAGGAGCGTGAAAGACATTGTGACGTCTGAAGTAGAATCTGGAATAGATTTCGAAGGTGAGATGTTTGTCGCTCCTAAGATCAGGATTCAGTTTGGCAAATCATCTTCCAGGCCTAAATCGCTTATAGAGGATGATCTTCCTTTCTCTGATGAGGGTAAGACCGTTACTTCTAAGGTAGAAGATGTGGAAGTTTATGAAGAGGAAATGCCAGAGGAAGGGGCTGCCCGGGAGACTCAGCCGGCGCCATTAGCTCAGCCGGCTCCTGCGGCACAAGATGCGCAGTCTTTACCTGGCAAGAAGCGTACCTCCAGGAAAAACTTCTCTCTTATGTTAAACGAAATAGAATCTCATATAGAAAAAGAGGGATTGCCGCCTTATGCTAATATTTTTGATTTTATAGCAAGGAAGATTGTAGGAGGTGATTTGAGATTTCTTCGTGAGAGAGGTAATCCTAAAAGTCTTAAGGAGGAAATGGGATTAGAACCTAAAGGAACAGTAGGTGATAAAATATCCACTCCTTCCGGTAAAGGTGGTAAGACTTTAGAAGAATACGTTTCTTGGCTTCGTTCTCAAACAGATCAGGTAGTCGAGGATTATGTTGGGCCAAGATCTGACGAACAAATTATATCAGAGTTGAAAAACTTTTTGAAATATATTAATTTTGTTCCAAGCAAGGCTTTGAATTATTCTCTTAGAGTCAATGGCATGGATACCCTAAAAGAATATGGCACAAAAGAGGAAGTAGAAAAAATGGAATCTGATATCAATAGTTTAGTTTCTAAAGTTTTGCCTACGGTGGACAACCAAACTATAGAAGATGTTTCTACTGTAATAAAATCAAACAACTTGCCCGCCATATGGGGGCCCGTGGAAAGCCTTGATATGACAAACGAGGAAAAAATAGAGTTTTTGAATAACGTAGCAGATTTCCTTAGCGGCATACCAGAGTATGATGCTGTCGTGGAGTCTATAGAGTCAGAATCAGATAATATTTTAAATGATGGAAAAGAAGGAAGTGCAGAAGGCGGTGCAGTACGCACTGAGGAAGATGGCGATAAAAAGGGAGATGGAGAAGGCAAAGGACAATCCAGAACAAATGTCGAAGTTGAAAGAAATGTCGAATTACCTGGATCTGAAGAAGGAAGAGTAGATAACTATAGGAAGAACGGAGATAAGTTCTCTGACATTGCTGAAGTTACTTTATGGCTACTTAGAAGGGCTGCCGGCATAACCTCTATCCCGGAAGGAGAAGAGGTTTATGTAGAGGGAGATGAGGTTAATAGTATTATGACCGATATGGAATCAAGGTATGGTATAGACACCATCAATCACTCGCATACGACTAAGGCTATAAGGGACCTTAACGGCGTATCAGGTTATAAAGTAGAATACGGCTTAACCTTTTTGACATACGATCCTTTTATTAGAATATCCAATCTAAGGAAAGGATCTAAGGCTGCGAAAGACGAACCTCGTATATCCGAAGAGTCGCTTACTCACATATCAAGGGTGACAACCCCTTATTTCCTGTACGGCGGCGATGAAGCATATACATCTGTTCCGGCTAAGGTAGAACCTATACCGGAGAAGATAATGGGTCGTAATGGCATTAAATTTGGTATGAGTGTAGTCGAGTTAACCAAATTAGGGTACAAAAAAGCTGGTGGAAACTGGATATATAAATTCTATATGAACTCAGGTGTGTATGATTTGTATAATATCAGTACCGGTGAAGCGTTTAGGGCAAAACCGGATCTTGGAGTTAAGATAAGTTCCAGCGCATTCATCCGTTCTTTATCTCAATCTGGTAGGAAAATACAAAATATGATTAGTAATATGAGCCAGGAAGAGATAGATAGGAATAAGAATCTTGTAGAAGGTTCTGATAATTCGGATTCGATAAATGAGTTAAATAAAGAGTGTTGAGTATGAGAAGGAGATACGAAGATGTTTCAGGTCTTGTTCAGTATCAGTTGAAGACCAATCAGCAGGGGAATATAGAGGTTTATGTTGATGACAGGTTTGTTGGAAACGTAAGTGAAGGAGTCTGTAATTGGAAGGATATTGAATACAAGAGTAAGGTTACTATATCTTTGAAAGGAGTCGAGGATAAGGCTAAAGCTTCAAGTAAAAGAGTCGGTCCTTATTGTCACATTAATAGCATATTTGGAGGAAATGAATCTTATCATGCAGGTCCGGATAGTAATATAAAAAAGAGTCCGGTTACTACCTTTCTAATGTATTGCTATAAAAATGGGAATATTACGACTATCACCACTTATACTAAAAATTTATCTGGAACTCTTCAGATAGGTAAAACACAATTGACTATCAATTACAAACAAAATAAAAGTCAGTCTTTTTCCGGTGGTTCTGGAGATTATGTAACATCCGTATCTGATTTCCCTTTTGTTACTGGTCCAGGAAATGATAGTGTTGAGTTTAAAGGAGAGGGAAGATTGATAGTTGAGACAGAGGCTTCGCATTATGAAATAGAAGTTTCTTGACATACTCCCATCGCTAAAGCAAACGGGATTCTTGGATACAAACGCAAGAAACCCCGATATTACTATCGTTGGAATTACTCTTACTCTCCAATTCGGAAATGCCCTTCCGAAGTATATTACGGGCTGCAAGAATATCACGGTCGTTGACCGCTCCGCACGACGGGCACACCCACGTGCGGTCGCGTAACGACAGCCCTTTATTAATGCAGCCACATTCACAAGTTTTGGAAGAAGGATACCATTTGTCAATCTTGTGTATCGTTACTCCATACTTTGAAGCAACATACGTAAGTTTGTCAATAAAAGAAGAATGACTGAGATCGGAAACTTTCTTTCCCCACAAACGTTTCATTCCTTCAATGTTTAGATCTTCAATAAAAATATAATCATACTGTTTGCATAACTGGTGTGCTAATCCCCATTGAAAATCCGATCGAAGATCGTTTATTTTACGATACGTTTGTTGTAGTTCAAACAGTTTTCTTCTTCTATTATTGGATCCTTTCTTTGTATTAGAAAACCGTTTGTTTAGTTTTCTAATCTTGTTTTGATATTGTTTAAAGAATAATGGAGAATCGATTTTGCTACCATCGCTTTTAGTTAGATAAGTTTTCAGGCCAAAATCTAATCCGATAGATGCACCATCATGTGTCTTTCTGTAAGAGTTTGAATGATTATGATCTGTAACTATAATCAAACTAAAACGGGAACAGGTTTCTCTAACTATTCTAATTTGTTTAACATTACCTTCGTAGACTCTACTGTATGAAAATCTAAATCGTTTCTTTCCTTTGTTAATTGTTAGACAATTCCCATTCAGGGTAAACCCTCCTTGTTTGAAAACAAAAGAGTTAAAACAATCAGCTCTTTTGAACTTAGGAGGTCGTTTAGCCAACTTCTTAAAGAAACGATTATAAGATTCATCAAGACGTTCAAGTATTTCTTGTGTTGTTTGAGAATGAAGAAGATTTCTTTTAATTCTTTTGGTAAAATGTTTCTTCATTTTACCAATTGATATATATTTCCTAAACAGTTTGTAGTATCTACGTTGTAGAGCTAACGCATGATTCCATACAAAACAACATTCACGAAGCATTTTGTCAAGATACTTCGTTTTCTTGGAATGGTATATGTTGTATTTGTATGAAATCATTTTTATCTGTAATTTTGATTCAAAATTAATCAAACCAATTCATCCACCTTCTAAAGTATGGTGGTTTTGTTGGTTAAATTATCATAATTTCTATTTTTATACTATCTTTGTCTAAAATATTTATCACTATGGGTGTCAAATGTCAGATAGAAAAAAAGGAAAATGAAATAAAACGGGTTAAGGCTCCTAACGGGGAGCCTTCCGTTCTTTACGAAAGTGCTTTAAAAGTATTAGGAAACAGCGAGCGGGCTCTTCAGGTATGGGCTAAGGCTTACACTCCTGGTTTTTTGTCGTATTACGGTCATTGGAATAACCCGGCTCCAGGGGAGATGTTTAATACCGATCCCAATGGCGAACCTCTTTTAGAAGACGTGCTGTCGTATATGAAGCGTCAGACTTATTTTGCTGATCCTTTAACGGCTCAGGACATTAAGGATGTAAGGGATTTCCTTTTGTCTACTCATTATTTTTTCAATGCGTCTTCATTGTCTAATGCTATCCTCTTCGATTTTTATGTAGATGGCAGTTTGATACTGAATGAGCAGAAATTAAGGAGATCCGGTTTGTATGATGAAACAGAAATAAGTCGTATTTTATCCGATCCTTCTGTTTTAAATGAAGTTTCGACTTCCATGAGAAAGTTAATAGATTGTTCTATTAACGAACATGATAGGGAAAAGGATAATTATTTTATGTCTGTTGACTATCAGTATGGTCCTATTGTTTACAAGAAGGGAGTGTTTAACCAATTTGGTAAAAAAGTACCATATAATCCTTCTGAGCTTTATTATGCTATGCGTAAAACAGTAGCCGGCATAAAAAACTTTTCTGAATTTTCATCTGCTTTTGAATCGTTGAGAAACTCATACCCTGAACTGGTTGAGAAATTCGTTTCTGATAAAGAATTTGCCGAATCTATGTTTGATGAGTTTTCATCTACGAATAAGATTCCGGTAATAAACATAGAAGGGGATGATATGGTAGAAGGCAAGAGAAGATCCTTGTCTAAGCTACAAGATCTGTCTTATTACAATCCTGGCAAAATAGAGTTCCTAAGAGCTCGTATATCAGCTTATTTACATAGGGTTAATGCCGACACCGAATCCGATTTAAGAAGCATGATATGGGATATAGAAGAGGCTTGTACGTGGTTTGGCATAGATATAATAGGGACATCGGAAACTTATGATGGCACAGAAGAATCTTTGAATAAGATAGATAATTTGATGCTGGATCTTGATATTTATGTGGCCAGGCATAATGATGTAAATTATGCTCCAACGCTGGCATCTTCTATCGATGATGTTCTTGGTGATAGTACAGACTATTATTTTGGATTATTGCCGGAGTATATGGATAATTTGAATATCGTTTATTCTGAATCCGATATAGACCCAGTAGAGGCATTTGAGAAACATTCATTGCTTAAGGTAGGAGATAATCTATATCAAAGGATCAGCAAAGATGATCTTAACGAGATGTATCAAATATCAACAGTGTTAGCCAAGCACAACCTAACTCACTTTCCTGCTAAAATATATCCTGAATCTTGTTTTAAGAACGGCGTTTTGGATAAAGAGAAAGTACGGAACGTAGATAATAATACGCTCATGGATTCCATTAAAAAATACGTCAGATCGTTCATGGATTCTCAGAACACGGAGGACATGGTAATGACCAGGATGGCGTTTGGGCATCCGGCGGTACTTGATGTTTCTTACGCGGATGTGGATCGGGAATTTAGTCGGTACATGAACAAAAAACAAGATAGCGAAAACCCATTATCCTTATTCGATTTATACCAATCTTACCTTGACAACAAACTCCATAAAACAAAATTATATGATAATGCCTATAAGTATCTTGACTTCAAACCTGGTCCATCTTTGGGTCTTATTTCTGATGATCCTGATATTTTGAAATCAATAGAATTATCTTTATCTGGAAAAGACAGGTTGATGTTGTTTGATTATAGCATGACCAGCACCGACCCTTTTTTATCAAAATTGTTTTATTTGGATAGGTATGACCCTTCGTATGCCGAGAATGATTTTGAACACTATTTTTACACCAGGCACCCGTATCTGTTAAAAGAAAAATCGGGCCCTAATATCGTAGAGCAAGATGGTGTTATAACAGCCGAAGGTATTTATGATAATTTTATAAGAGTAGGTAATAAGATATGGTCTAAAGTAAGCGAAAGTAGTTCCGGCTCTATCTACCAAAATCTGACAGGGACCGAATCGGAGGTGAAATACGATTCTACCCAGAAGGCTAAGACAGTAGAAACCGATTACGCTCCATACCAAAACAGATCTGGCTTGACGCAAGATATGACCATAAGCAAGTCTGAATTGGATGATCTTAACAAATTAGAATGCAAATAATTTTTGTATATATATAATATAGTTTTTTCATAGTTATAATTTGGGAAGTGAGGCTTGTGAAAGTCTCACTTTTCTTATATATGCACGTATATCAATAACATACAAGAAAAGTTAGATTTTCGTTGTTTATGAATTATTTTTATTAAGTTTGCAATATTAGTTTCAGGAAGGGATTATAGAAAATAGGGAAGGTAAGAACAGAACGTAACTAATAACGGTAGGAAATGAGAATCAGTACCATCAAACGTAATAACAGCATTCATCTTATGTATAAAAACATTATGAATGATTTAGGTCAATTAAGAACTGTAGTTTCAAAATCCTATATTTATAATCTGATACGAAATCAAACCGGATTAAGTATCAGAACTATATCCCATGTCTTGAATCACACAAAAGAACAGGATACAGATTCTTTGTGAAAAGCGTACATTTTCATACATTTGTGTATTCTTTAGTTTTTAGATTTAAGTTTTTTCATGGTATTAGTTTAGAGATCAGGGCTCGCAGTGATGCGGGCCCTGGTTTGTTTTACAGTGCTTTACCCAAAATGGGAAAGGCAAAAGTTTATGATTATCAGGTTTTCCCCTTAAATGGGGGAAAATTAATTATTGTGTATTATACTTCCGTTTTTGCTGAAAATACTTCTCTTCTATAGGAAATAAACACACCTGTATTCCACCCTGCAATCATGATCTTTGTTACGTGCTTCATGCACGTATGTTTAACAATTAAATACTATAAAATTATGGGTGGTGATAAAATCGTCCTTTTAGATGGAGCCGGGGCTAACGGTGGTGGTGCAGCCACTAACGGTCTTCTTTCAATGATTCCCGGCATGTTTGCTAATTTGATAGGTGGTAATAAAATGGATCCGAATCTGGTAGCGGCTTTGATGAACGGTCGTAACAACCAGGACGGTTTCGGTGGGGCTAACGGTTGGTGGCTCTGGATAATTGTTTTGTTCTGGCTGTGGGGTGGACGCGGCTTCGGTAACGGTTTTGGAAATGGTGGTGATTGTTGCGCCAATGGTTTGCCGGCTCAGTTGAATAACGATTACGGTCGTGAACTTTTGATGCAGGCAATTCAAGGTAATCGTAGTGCCATAGATCAGATCGCTTCTGCTTTGAACTGTTCTACTACTCAACTTCAGAACGCTATCTGCAACGTACAGGGTGCTATTGATAAAGTAGCTGGTCAGGTAGGTATGACTTCTCAGGCTGTTATCAACGCAGTTCAACAACAAGGTTGTGAAATAGGAAATCAAATCAGCTCTTGCTGCTGCAATCTGAGTTCGTTGATCAATCAAAGCACTTGCCAGACTCAGGGAATGATTACTCAGCAAGGTTTTGATAACCAGCTTCGCACGTTGGAACAAACCAATATCTTGCAGAACGGTCTCAACCAAGGTCTGGCTAACAATCGTGAGCAAGCTACAAGCCAATTTAATATCTTGTCTGCGAAACTTGACGCTCAAACCGTTATGATCAACGACAAATTCTGTCAGTTGGAAATGAGGGAGATGCAGAACACTATTGCTCAACTTCGTGAAGAAAAAGCGGCTTTGACAGCTTCGGCATTATCTCAGCAACAAACCCAGAATATCGTTGGTCAATTACGCCCGACGGCCGTCCCAGCCTACCCCTCTTGTTCTCCTTACCAGGCTTATTCTTGGGGACAGGTATTCGGAGGAGGTTACTGCAATAACGGATGTGGATGTAACAACGGATGTTGCAATAACAACGCTGCTGTCTGATTTTATTAAGAGAGGAGGCTAATATGGCTTGTGTTTCTAAAATAGGATCGTTGTATGAGATGGTTACGAAGAATGTTATTGTCAGTACGACAAATACAATCTTCGGTATTAACCCACGGGCTTGGATCGCCCTTCCGTGTGAGGGTCTTATCCTTCTTAAGATAAGGCAAGTAGTCCCCACAGCCGGAAGTGCTCTACCGGTACAGATTGCGGTCCCGGCAAACAGCACAGTTTCAACAGTAGGAGCCGACACCTGTTGCTCGGTTACGGGAGTGAATGTCGTGAACCCTATTAACGTAGCTGTAACGGGTGCTGCTATGGTAAATGGCACAGAACGCCTTCTGTACTTCAATAAAGTTCGTGGCGTGTTAAGATTAATGGATTGCTGTGTTCCAGTAGCGGCAGCCCAGGCGTCTGAAGTTAAAGCAGGTAAATGATTTCAGTAGGGTGATGGAGATCATCACCCTATTTTCACCTAAATAATATTTTGATCATGTTTTCAGATTTGAAGAAGGGGTTTCAGGTACATACCCTTGATACTAATACAGTACCTAAATACGAATTGGGAAAGGTAGTAGCCGTATCCGAACCCAGGTATCTTCCTCCTCAGCCGGGTCAGTATCAGGCGATGCAGACCCGCGTGGTGGATCTGACGGTAGAGCTCACTGGCGAAACCAAGACCTATACGGTCCCGGAATCCCAGAATGTGGCTAAGGCTATGGGTATAACATTATCTACCAGCATAGATCCGATTATGAACGAACTGAATGCTATAAAAAGCACCAGTCAAGACATAATAGACAGCGTAGATACCCATCGTGCCAAGATAGAGGCTTGTGAATCTATATTAGAAGACATCAATCCGGCATTCAAACAAACGAGAGAGCAGGATCGTAAAATAGCTGGTATAGAAAATAAGGTGAATGACCTTACTGATTCATTCGAAGATTTAAAGAAGTTAATTGTAGAACGTTTGAAATAAGTATAATATGATAGTATATGATTTAAATTCAGGACACAGAGAATATCCTGGATATGACGAGATAGAAGACAGACGAGGCAGAGGCAGAAGCCGGCGTGCTGATGGAACGTACATGGAGTACGGACATGGGTTCCTTCCTCCTTATGATCATTACGGTATGCATGAGAAGATGAAGGAAATGGAAGAACGCGAAAACGAGCTGGAAGAAAGGGAAAGAAGGCTTGAGGAGCGCGAACGTCGTCATGAAATGGAGGACCGGGAATACCGGAGGATGGGTTACGAATCCTACCCGACCGATTACTATGGAGACGACAGATACTACGGTGACGGACCTCAGATGCGTAGAGGTCGCGGACGTGGCAGAGGTCGTTCTTATTGAGGAGCAGACGCAGAGGATCCAGCTTATCAGAAATATGTAGATACTTACGGCTACCATTTTTCTAATGCTCTTGCTGATGAGGCGGTAAAGAAGATGGTCAACGTCGATGGATCCAAGAGGATCTGGAAGCAGCCGGAAATAAAAGATATTTTTGAAAAGTGCGGAGCGAAGAAGCCGGATAAAGCGACATGGGGCGATGTCCAATATGTCTTTGCAATGTACTATTCGGATGGTTTTCCGAAGGTCTTCAAATGTGAGAACGAGTTGGTGAAAGCTACGTTAATGTATTTGGATGATCCGGATGCTCCCGAAGGAGTAGCCTTTATAAGATGGCTTGCCGTGCAAGATTACCTCGGCGAAAAAATAAACTGGAAGGATCTGACCTGAGATCCAGGCCCAGGCCCTTCCGGTGGTGCGGGAGCCATAGTAAAAAATATGATTCCCGCATTCCCGTTTTTCCCGTTTGGAAAAAAAGGAATAAAAATGTTATACCGGTCGGCGGGCAATAGAATACCCGTGGCCGGTTTGTTTCACATAACTTTTTTTTGGATATGAATATGGCACACGAATCTAAATCAAATAAAACCCCATTGTATTTAATAGGAGAGTTGATTGGCGTACCGAATACGGTTATGGACTCAGCATTGCATGAACTGAAAGATAGAATAGACAAAGACCCTAAATATAAAGATGTTAAAAATTGGCTCGAGTCTTTACCCAAGATCTGAACCTATTTTTTTCAATACCAGGCCCGATGCGATTTTAACGTATCGGGTTTTTATTTTAATTCATATTGTTTTATTTTAAATCTAATTAATTCATGAATGTCGTACTTTTGTTGAAAAAGTATTTTTTATGGAAAATAAGGAAGATTACGTTGGTTACGAAGATCAAGAACTGTGTAACCGGTATTACAAAGAGGCTGAAGCCATGAGGCAAAAGCAGGACTGGTCTCGGCTTAGGGCTGTCCCTGCTCCGGCTAAGGGAACGCCATCGCCCGGCTGGGGTCAGCTTGGACGTGGAAATGATGTCCGTGTTAAGTACGTTAGCATCAATTCAGGATTAGGAGGGGACCGATTATGACTGTAGAAGAATTGGCTAATAAAAGATACGGTGGCGAATTTGTTTTCATGTTTGGTCATCTTGAAGGTAGAACAAGATTCGTTTTTGAATGCTTTGATCCCAGACCTGATCACGAAGGTAAAAATACCTATATGGTTTCTTATTTTGAGAAGAAACTTCGTAGAAGAGATGTGGTAGATGTACCGTATTATATAAATGTTTCAGCGAAAACATGAAAACACTACTTTTAAACGTACCTTCTTTCTCTGGTAAGATAGTTTCTCCTACCTGGATTAAAGTCGTAAGGGATTTCCAATCTAAATCGAAGGCAGAAAGAGACTCGTATTGTTCGGTTTGTGGATGTACGGGAGGGTGTAACTTATGCGATGATGTAAGTAAATATAGGATTTCAGAACAACTAAAATATTACAAATAATGGAATTAAAAGATTTAGTCAGGGTAATGACAAAAGAAGAGTTCGAATCAACAATCAATGAAGATATTAAATTCGTTGAAAGATTAGAGCATTTTTTTAAACATGATGATGCCACGAGGATAGTAAAACACATCAAGTCTGTGTTAAAAGCATCAGTGGACTACTGCTATCCGAATCATCCTGAACCTAAAGCAGAACCTGGAGACATGGGAGAGGTTTCTGATGGATACCATACTTTCAATATCCGAAATAACATTAAAACAATATAATTCCATTATAAGGTTTTAATGTACCAGAAATGGTCCGGATATTAGCCTAAGCCTTGAAACGAAGGCTACGTTATTTGAGAATAGATAGTTACCTACGGATGTTTGTCCAAGTCCGTAGCTCTAAGGCAAGCGATTAAACAGAGATTGTATTCGGGTTTCAGTGTTGCTTGCGAAAAACCTCTTATAACATTGGCGATGGGTACTAACAGGATGAAATATTCCTGACTTATGTTGAATAAACATTAAAAACGTTTGTAGATATGGTGTATGTACAAGACATAGATGGTAAACCTCTGATGCCAACAACAAGACATGGAAAGGTTAGGAGACTGCTCAAATCAAACAAAGCAGTCGTTGTAAACCTATGTCCGTTTACCATCCGATTGACGTACATATCCGATAGTTACAAACAAGAAATTGTATTAGGCGTTGATGCTGGAACCAAACATGTTGGTCTATCAGCAACGACGAAAAGCAAAGAACTTTACAGCAGTGAAGTAATTCTTAGAAATGATATCGTAGATCTTTTGTCTACCAGAAGAGAGCTACGGAAAGCAAGACGGAACAGGTTAAGATATAGAAAACCTCGTTTTGATAACAGAGTAAAAAGCAAGCGTCCAGGATGGATAGCACCTTCGGTGAAATACAAAGTAGACGCCCATATTCGTGTTGTTGAAAATGTTTGCTCTATATTACCAATATCTCGTATTGTTATTGAAGTAGCTCAATTCGATACTCAAAAGATTAAGAATCCTGAGATATCAGGTAAAGAATACCAGGAAGGTGATCAACTTGAGTTTTGGAACACAAGGGAGTATGTTTTAGCAAGAGATGGACATAAATGCCAGTATTGTAAAGGCAAGTCAAAAGATTCTATACTGAATGTTCATCATATTGAGTCTCGAAAAACCGGAGGGGATTCCCCTTCTAATCTTATAACTTTATGTGAAACATGTCACAAAGAATACCATAAAGGTAATATAGATTTAAAGATCAGAAGAGGCAAGTCGCTTCGCGACGCAGCCGTAATGGGAATTATGAAATGGAGGTTGTATGAAGAGTTAAAATCCAGATACGACAGAGTTTTTATGACGTTTGGTTACATTACGAAACATAATCGGATTAAATATGGGATTGAAAAATCCCATACATCCGACGCGTTTGTCATTTCTAAGAATATTAATGCGAAACGAATCGAACGTCAATATTTAAAACGTTTAATTCGTAGACATAATAGACAAATACATAAAATGAAAATTTTAAAAGGGGGGAAGAAGAAAAATAATCAAGCTCCTTTTGAGGTTTTCGGTTTTAGGTTGTTTGATAAAGTGTTGTATAACAATAAAATATTCTTTGTTTATGGAAGGAGAAAATCAGGGAGTTTCAATATCAGGGATTTCAACGGAGAAAATTCAAAAGATGTTTCACGCAAAAAGTTTAAACTCATTAGAGGGAAGAGGCATCCGATTATATTAAAGTAAATGAACGGATTTAATAAATTTAATAGAAAAACGTATCATGTATAATAAAGAAATAGTAATATGCGCGGCCATCTGGGTGCAGGACGGCAAGAAGCGTCCTCATCAGCCCACCAATATACCATCCGGCGCCGTGTTCTGTGGATTGAGACATTGTTCTATCATTTCTCAGTTTGCAGCTTATGGTATTGCTCATAAGAACCGTAGTGTTCAAGGATTTTTGACAAGCAAGAACCGGTTTCTGACGAGAGAAGAAGCGTCTGAGCTTGTTAAGAACAATAATCAGGAGATGGTAGTAGATAGGAATGCTATTAGAGAACAATTGTATTCAGAAGATTTATATTAACTAAAAAACAAAACAACATGGGGTTTAAAATCAAAAAGTCAATCATTTATAATATGATGAACGGCAGTCGGGTAGAGTACGAATTTGACAATACCAAGGATTTTGATTATATTACATTTAAGGGTGATGGCAAAGAGTCTTTTTCATTTAACGTAATCCTTGTTAAACAATTAATTGCAACATTTGAAATCATGTTGCAGGATATATATTCTGATAATTATAAGCTTAAGGTTTATGCTGGTAATTGCATAGTTCAATTGAACGCAAATCCAAAGGACTCAAGTGAATCCTTTTTTGACGTATATGATAAAGATGAAACGAAACTGATATATGGAATAGAGATCGGTATTCTGAAAGGAATGTTTGGCATATGATTACTAAACAAGATATACAAGCAGCAGCATCGTATATTTTCCGAAGCAGTTTTGTCTCAGAAGACCAGGCAAGGAAAGTAACGATAAGAGCCGGTAATAACGCTACCAAGAACCTTGTCAAGACCTTCAGAGGAAAGTTGTTCAAGAAAGCTTTTGAAAGAGCCCGTAGAGGAAAGGATATCAGTTTTTTTGAAAGACAGGAAAAAGAAAGTGGTTTCAATTTTCTTTACAATCCTAATAATGGTCGTATGCAAAGCGGTCATATTATAATAGATGGAATTGGTCTGTTTAAACAAATAATTCATGAAAGGTAAAAAAGTTGATATTCGTTTAGGCAGAGGTCTGGCGAATCAGATTAAGATAAACAAAACCATCCCAGTGTCTCATAAACCAAAAGAAGAACGTCGAATGATGTTTGTTTGTGGTGATGATATTGCTTCTCTTATAAAGCGGTTTGAAAATGAATCAAAGTAATATAAAGTCGGACATGTGTCTTGTCCGACTTTTTTTATATATTTGTGGCATGGCAAGAGGTTATTATTGGATACCACAAACAGATGAAACGTTAAATGGCAGAAGCTATTACGTGGCTAAGATAGTAGGAGATATCACGTTTGATACTAAACGAAAAAGAATCGTATTTCAAGCTGATAGGTATTTCCCTGTAGGATCTGTTTTCCATTTTACGCACAATTGCTTCAATTATATCATAACTTGCCGACTTCGTAAGCCGGGGCTTTGGTTTGAAGCCAGGAGAGAAGATTCAGGCTCTATTTGCCCTGAAGATATTGAGCGCTTTGAATCGGGAAGGTTTATACACCGAGATGGGTACATGCATTACATATAAGCTGAACTTGACGATTTTTCGTCAGATTATAATTTTTTTTCATATTATTTTTAAGCCATCAGACTGAGAAGTTAGATGGCTTTATTTTTTATGATATGCTTGATTTTTAACTACCTTTGTCTCATAACAAAAATGTTTTATCATGGTATCAACGTGTATTATTAAAAGAGATAATAAAAAGAAAGTTGTTTCTGTCTCTACCAGATCAGGGGACAGGTCTATGTTGTTTGATAAAATAGCATCTATTCCCCTTATGGAGAACAGGGAACGGGCTACTACTGTTTTTAAAACCGTATTTTCCAACAAGTTCTTAAAGGCTTTTGGCGACTGGAGAAAGAGAGTACCTATCAACAAACAGGCTTATAATAAGGTAAAATCCAACATCGATCTTATCCCAGAAGCCTACAGGGAAAGGGTGCTGGATAAGGCTTCTAAGATGAGTAACCCTGTTCTTGTGTCAAAATCAGATGCACCTTATGAAATCCGAGAATCGGGCTTTGGATTTTACAGCCAAGATCTGGGTGATAATATTATGTTGGTAGATGCTATGGTCCCGTCAAGTATTTCCGTACCGGAAGGACCGGGAATAGACGCCGGGCAGTATCTACAAGATGCTATATCTTCGGACTTCACTCCCGTATCTATGGTACGGGATAAGGGTGTTAATTATATGGTTATAAAAGACGGTCTTAAGATATTTAGCCCAGAGGAGTTACCAGAAGCAGATTCTAATCCTGTGGGTGTAACGTATCAGACCGGAGAGCCTCGTTTGTTTTTTATGAACGATCGTAGTCAATTATTTGAAGATTACGGAGAAGCTCTTCGCTCTGGCGGGAATGATATTAGAATAGGATTCTTATCAGGAACCGTTCAAGAATCTACCGTGGATGGCGTGGCAGACATTACTTACAAGGCTGGAAAGTATGTTCTTAATAATCCCAAATCTTTTATACCGGTCATGACCGCTTCTGCTTCTACTTCTTTATCAACAAAAGGTGGTATAATTAACTACCTTATAAAGAAAGGTCTTTTGTCCGGATCCAAGATATTCGATCCTGAAACAAGAAGCTATTATCTTACAGGAGAAGGTCATACAGGACAAATTAGACTTTTCAATTCAGCCTTATCCTACACCGAGCTCCGTAATCATTTTGGTTCAGATGTTTCCATGAACGACCAAGGTATGATAACCATAAGCTCGTTGGATAATAGTAAGGTAACTATGAGGCTCGCCACCGGAGGAACGGAAAGGGTTAGCAAAGAGCAGATAAAGAACGATCTCAAGTCAGGAAGATACAATGAATTGGACGCCAAGTACGATCATTTTGATGCGCTTGTAGTTTCATTCATATTAGAAGACAACGATCTTTATGCTGATACTAAAGCTAAGATCGTATCGGATTATAGCCAAGAGGAACGTAATCAACGAAATTCTATTGTTGAGATACTGAAAACGCTGGGCATTAGTGTCGTTGGCATGACCGATTATATAGATAAGTACCAAACTAAATACGGACACGAACCTTCTGCTAAAGCATTGGCGGATATTGCCAATAACGTAATAGCAGTCGGTGAAGATGCTACTTTGTCTGACTTAGTAGAAGAAACAGCACACTTTCTCGTAGAGGCGTACAGAGATCAGAATGCTGTTGAATCTGTTTTGCAAGATGTAGAAGGCACTGAAGAATGGAATCAGTATGCAGGTCAGTATTATAATACATACGGTAAGGTATATGAAGGCTCTGAACTTGATAATGCTGTTAGGAGAGAAATTCTTGGAAAGATCCTCGCCAGGGAGATGCAGACCGGCACAGCACAGGCGCCGGTAGAGCCCACCTCCTTCCTGGGGCGCGTCCGGCAGCTTCTCTCTGGAATTGTAAACTGGCTTAAATCAGCTTTATCAACCCAAAGACAAGATTTGAATAACGTTATTAAAAACATTCGTGATCTTGCCATTACTGACATAGATAAAGGATTTGACACCTCTCTGTTAAAGGATAATGACTTTACATTATACTCCCTTTCTTCTATGAACAAGAACAAGTTTCTTGAGTCTAAGATCAGATCACTAAGAAAAACATTAAGAGACTTACGTCAGATAAGCTCTGATAGGGCTGTAACTACGTCTATGACCCTTGCGCAGCTTAAGACCATAGAAGATAAGATAAATAAGGTAGAGACCGAAATAGACAAGAATGAGATGGCGGCTGCCATGAACAGCATGATCTCCACAGCCGAAGCTCAGGTCAGATACTTAAGCAATGTGGTGAACACCATCCTTCATGGTGATACCAAAGACGGCAAGCTTCACTTCAATACCAATGATCGAAAGAACGTAGATATTATCAACAATCAGGTTCTTCCGATCATGAACGATCTTCGAGGATATATCCGTAACAGAAGTACCGAATTTGATGAACGTGAAAAGCAGGATTATACAAATAGGATCAATACCGTCATTGCAGACATCAATGGTATTCAGTCTGATATTAAATCAGTACAAGACCTTGATGAAAGCACGTTGCTTGATAAGTTAATGAACGAACTTCATGTGCCGGCAGATAAGGTAAAGAGAGTAAAAGAATTTTTTGACAAGGTTCAACACGATGTTTCTTGGATAAGTAGGTGGTTTGGTATATTAGAGCATTCTTCCAGTCCGTTCAATAACGCTCTTGGAGCTATGATTGCCAAAGACAATTACAATGCGATGGTGAATGCCCAGCCCGCCATATCCGATTTCCTGGCATATGCGAAAAAGCATGGTTTTAACAAATCTGAATTTGAAAAACTGCTTCAGAAAGTAGACGGAAAAACTTCTAATTACCTTCGTAGTGCCCTTGATATGGCTAAATACGATCGTAATAAGAAGCTGGCGCAGATGCGAGCGTTTGCGACCGCCATGAACATAGAGATATCAGAAGAAGAAATCAATGATGTGGTTGACAATAACCGTAATTACGTATTTAAAAGAGAAGTAGTTGACAAGGACGGAAATACGGTTACTGAGAACGCTAAATTTAAACCGTCGTCCGATAGGGTTAATACCGATATTTTTACCATCGAGCAGGAAAAGATTTATACAGAACAGATGGAGAAGTGGGATGCTGAAAATTCAGAACTGGAATTTAGTGAAAGTTATGCCACAAGAATGGAATCCATATACAAAAAGGCCGAAGAAGAATTAGGGCATCCGGTTTCTCAAACAACCAAAGAATACCTTAACGCTCTTTCTCGGCAGAAGCGGATATTGAGGCAGCCTTTTATTGATAGCAATGGTAATTTTGATGAGGTTGCTTACTATAAGAGTAGTAACTACGAAGAAGAAGGACTGCTTCGTAAACAACGTAAGGAAGCAGCTTCAGAATACATATATGTAGGAACCAGGAGAGTGGAAAAAACCGGCGACCAACTTAAGATGGCCAAAGAAATACAAGCTATAAATGAAGTTTGGAGAAAGGAATCAAATAATGTCACTAATGTCGTATCAGAATCGTTTTTGCAAAAATTGAGAACGATTCAGAACGAGTCAGGAGGAGAAGCTGCGCTGAAGACACTTATGTTGGGAGGTCACCTGTCATTTAATGATCGGTTTTGGAATGACGTAGAATCGGAACAGTCGGCGCGCACCGAATCAAACAACAAGGCTTCGTATCTTAAAATGGCGCATGATATCATTAGCTCTACGACAAGTGATAGAGATGCGACTGACGTGGATTCGATTGTGAAAGATATAGAAAAAAATAAGGCCATTATCAAGGAAATAATCGGAAACAACCGAGATGTTGCTGATATCGGAGAAATTAACGAAGCGACATTTACCTCATCTGAAAGAGATGCTTTTAGGGCCGCATCTGAAGCTATTGAAGCCGATTACGCTATTTTGATAGATTATGCTAAGATGGTGGGTCTTGAAGATATTGATAAGTACCTTACTAAAAGCAGTAAGGCTGAAAACGAAGTAAATCAGTCTTATTTAAATGCTCTTGCTGACTCCAAGGAAGTGGAATGGAAGTTTGTGCAACGTCATACTACGGCAAAGAAAGCAAAAAGGATTCAGGCTTTAAGGGATAAGCTGTTTAAGGCTGCTGATAACCGATATTTGTTTACTGTATCTGAAACCAACTACTTGTCAGAAAAGCTTGGAATAAGCAAAGAATTAGACGGTAGAGATTTTAGGAATGCTGTCAATACTAAGATGGCCAGCTTGTTTTTAAATAACACAAGAGAATCAGGTATAGAAGAAGCTAATGCGATCGTTAATGAATTTGCCAGGAGCCAGGTCTTTTCGTACTATAAACGCATGGCACCTACCGGATATGCGGCTATGATTAGTAAAATAGGTCGAGGTGAGATAGACGTGGCACAGATGGTTAAAGACGTACAGAACGGGACATCTACACAAGATTATGGTATGAATATATCGTACCTGTCTTTCGACCCTGCAAGAGCGTGGGTGGCTGAATCTGAAGCCGAAAATAGCGGTCGTAATCCTGATTATGTAAAAGATCATGGGTATGGTCATCGTATGCCCAAGAAAAGCCTGTATCGTGATGAATCGTATTTCAATGACTTTGGTATCAAATATGATGCTGATGGTAATGAGGTCGCTACTAAAAACGTAGAGCAATGGAATATGATTCAAAAACTTAAGGAAATAAAAAGACAATCCCTTTCCTTATACAAAGAGCAGAGCCCGAACCTGTATGCTATTCCACAGATATCCAAACAAGATATAGAACGTGTAGAAGGATTGGGTATTAACTTCAAAAATACGGTTCGTAATTTTGTATCAGATCTCTGCCTGGATAGAGTAGACGATTCTCTATACGGTAAAACCAGACAAGGGGAAGTATATGATCCGGAAGATAGGCTTAGGTCTATACCTAAATACTACATATATGAATTGGAGAACCAAGATGATGTATCTCACGATTTTGGTTACTCTTATTCGATGCTTATGATGCAATCATCGTTATACAACGAAAAGCAGAAGTCTATAGAGCTCGCTCAAGGACTGGAGCAGATGTTACTGAATAAGCAATTTGAAGGCGGGAAGAAAGCTGAAGCAACCCAAGCATATCAGATGTTCAGGGACTTCTTCAATGACCATTATTATGGCATTAGGATGAACACCAAAAAACTTACGGTGAACATCGGAGGATATACGGTAGACCTTACCAGGATAATGATGGCCGTTGAAAGGTTTATGTCGGTTATGAACCTGGCGCTGTCCCCGTTTGTGGCAGCTACCGGCGCCCTTACAGGTCATATCAACCTCATCATGGAATCTGCCGTAGGACAGTATATAAGCAAAGACTCCCTTAAATACGCATCGGCTGAATTTTCACGCCTTGCGCCATCTTGTATAGCAGAAACCGGAGACATAGATAGGAAAAGCAAATTATATGTCATAGGTGAGAGAATGGGGATATTCAATATCCGAAATCGTATGTATGGTGCCGGATACAATAGAGTGGCCAGGACCTTAATGCGTTCACCTATGTATGCTTTTATGGAAATCCTGAACTACCCTCTTGATCCGCAGGTTATGATTGCTACTATGGACAATGTTCGTTATTACAAAGGTCGGTTCTACACGTTCCAAGATTTCAAGATGGAAAAAGAACGCAATAAAGAACAGAGTACCATAAAAAGAGAATGGAATGCATTAAAAGATCATACTTTATGGAGTATGGTAGATGTCGTGGATGGGAAGGTGGTTGTAAAGCCCAGATCGGGTGTTACTGTTGAGGAAGTTGAAACCCAGATGGCTATAACCAGAAATCAAGTTCGTAGCTTGTCGCAGATATGTAACGGATCTTTGAATGAAGAAAACCGAACTGCTGCATCGCGCAACTGGATAGCCAGGTTCATGACCGCCCACCGAGGATGGTTGGTGCTGGCGGCTCAACGTCTGTGGAAAAGACGTGGCTTCAATTTCCAGACAATGCAAGAAGAGGAAGGGTTGTCAATTACGTTAAAGAATATGATAGCCAAAACATTTAGCTTAGCTTCCGAGTCTGGTATGAAAAACATCATAGATGCCTGGAACGAAAATAAAGACAATATGAATGAGGTAGAGAAAACCAATATAAAACGTCTCAGTGTCTATGCCGGCACGTTCCTTATCATGCAAGCCGTATCCATGCTTCTTGCCGGATGGCGTGATGATGATGAAAACGAAGAAAGTTGGCTTACTCAATTTGGATCCTATGTCGGATTCAGAACCATAAACGAAATAGCTTCACAGATGCCGTTTATTATGGAGCTTAACGTTGTAGATATCATTAACGACCCGTTTGTTATGGGACGGAAGCTGAAGGATCTTACCGATCTTAGGAATTATTCACTTGATAAAGTAACATCCGGTACATACAAGGGAGAGTCTAAGTTATTTAGGCAACTCGCCAAACAGACGTTTATCAAACAATGGTATAACATTAAGACGCCGGAAGACGTAGCGCGCGCCTATAATTGGTGGCAGCAGACGAACAACAAGTCAATGATGTTCTTCATCGGCGCCACTCCTGATTCGGAAGGAGACGATGATGTTAGTTACAAATAGACGAAGAATATCAGACTTGTATTGTTTTTGTATGATTTCAATATGCTATATTAGCATCGTCAAAGAGTAGATTGTACGTTTTTTGTTCTTACTTGAAAAATTATGTAGGTTTATTTTTTCTGAAATTGTTTTCTTACCGGTTCTCAGTCAGAGATGATAGGGAACCGGTTTCTTTTATGTTGTCAATTATTGCTATCTTGCAAACAAAAATCATGAGACGAAGATTTCAAATAGGGATGGGGGTAAATCCCTCGCTTATAATCAATAAAGGCATATACATCCAACATGTAGATGGAGGATTATATACAAAAGAAAATTGGTCTAATAAAGGATATTCCAATGATCTATGCAATGGAATAGCTCTTGTAGATAAAGTGTGTTTTGTTATAGCCACCGAATATATTGGCACATTTCGTTGGGGTAAGGATGGAGAAATAGACAATATATTTGCACAAGATAGTTCTCATATTGGAACTATTAAAAAGGATTATTGGGGGCGTGAAAATCAGAATGCGTATCTTGAATATGATACCAGTAATACAGATTACGCTTTTAATAAAGCTAATAGCTATTTATTTAAAAATGGTCAAAATGGATATGTAGGTGGCGCCGGAGAGTTTTTTTTGATATCATTGTATGCGAATGAAATAAACGAATGCCTTTTAATGGTAGGAGGTACGATAATGAGTAATAGAATGTGGACATCCACTCGAAATACAAAATTTACCTATTCGTGGTATTATGATATAAACATCCAAGGAGATCATTTGGATACAGGTTCAAGGGGTAGTTCACATTATGTCCGTCCTTTTACTGAATTAATTTTATGAAATTATGAGAAGAAGATTTGAAAATATTAATACAGTTGCTGGCGGCAAGATCCCTGTTTTTGCTTGTTCGATTTCGGCCCCTACAACCACATGGCGAAATCCTGTACCTATTCTTGGTTGTAGATACCGATCTAATGGAGCAACTATGGCGGCTTCCTATGTTTTAGATGAAATTAATAATAGCAAGGTATGTACGATGGGCGGTAATCCTATAAATTGTACGATATCAAATTCTGGACAATATATCCAGGCTTACTTTAATGAAGGATCGGTAACAGGTGATATTATATTACAGTTTACGATTGGAGACGTTTTTTATTATTTCTTTATTACAGAAGGATCCAATCAAGTACCTCAACTGAAATTAAGTCCAAGTACTCACCTTATTCATTCAATATATAAGATAAGTACAATTGGCAGCTTTGTTCCTATTGACACCTATGTAGAATTATAATAAAAGATATAAAAATAGTACTAAAATGTATTAGTATAAGATAAGACGGTTATTAATCATATATTACAATAATCCCCAACCGTACACCTATTGTATGGCCGGGGATTATTGTAGTTACCATCTTTTCTTGTAACAAGAATCCACTACCTTTACCTTTTCTTCTTTGTTCTTACCATAATTAAATTCATACGCATCTTCGAATGAATAAAAAACAGCATAACACGCCATGCCAAACATATCGTATTTTATCCTGTTTTTCCATTTCCCAAAAATGTTTTGATATTGGCACCAATATTCTACCTCTCCATTAGTTAATTTCCTTTCAACTATTCTAATAGGAATATGAAATAAGTTTCTAAGCATTAACTTCATGACCTTCCCTATCTGTGAAAACTAAACCAATACCTTCTACAATATATCCTACTACAGGAGCTTTGTCAAATTCCTCCTTCGTAGCCCAAGTAGCATTATCAGGCATAAGATCCTTGAATGCGTCCGAAACATCACCTTGACACCAGCAGTTATTTGATGTAACAATGCCTTTCCCTTCGATATTGATATACATTTTTCTTCCACCACATCCAAGGCCGTTCCATCCGCTCGGTACGTTTTCCACCATAGGCTTAAGCACCCAGCTTACACCGTCTATCCTAACCCATCCAGGATCGTCTTTGTGCTTGTCGTACAAGTTTTGCCAAAAAGAGCATTCGTAGCACCATCCCCTGTCTTCCATAACAGTTCTTATCTCACACCTTTCAAATCCATCTGCATCCATCGTGTGCGGAGAATGAGGCTGGTGAGGGGTGCCACATTTTGGACATACGAGTTTTAAATTATTTTCCATATTATTTTACTTTCACGATCTTAATAGAATCTCCGATATTGTATTCCCCTTGGTATCCAACGAATTTTATAAATCTATTACTGTTAAATATTGAAAATCTTCCGTCTTCACCATAATACATTATACATCCACCATCTAAAGGACGTAGATCACATATAACCCATCCGTCATTAACCTGATTATCATCATGCGAACATGATGATAACACAAGTGCTATCAATAAAACAAAATACCTCATATTATTTTTAACATAAAAATTTATAACCTGGTTTTACTGCCTCTGCTTCTTCTCTTGTATCAAACATTAAGATAGTAGTTGATTCTGTACCTTCACAAACGTAAGACACTTCCACCCACCACCTAAAAATCCCAGAGCCATAATCATCATAGTACGGCTCGGAAAGAACTTCTTCTACATACCCATCCAAATAATTCATGATCGTTCCTCCTTGTTTTTAGATTCTGCCTCCTCGATTATGCTGATTACCTTATCAACAATATCCGAATCAGACATTTTCTCAATAAAAACATCCATTGCCTTAGTTATGTCATTGGCTTCTTTTTCTTCAAGAGCTATTTCTCCACCGGTAATAGCATCAGATAATGATGTAGATAAGTGTCCTATCTTATCAATGCTCATAAACGTAAATGGATTACCACCTTGACCACCACCCATTTCTTTCATGATCTGATATCCACCTGAGATAAGTCTGCCTGATGTCGTGGCCAAGGAGGATACGATTAGGGACAGTACCGCCGCTTCCGTCCGCTCCTCGGACACGCCCTTCGACCACACGGCTGCCCTTATAGCGCCGGCCAGATTGTCTATGTATGGCATGAGGCAATCTTCCATCGCTTGTGTTATATCAGCTATAACCTCACTACGCTCTTTATTTATGTAGTAGATAGAAGCATTGTATTTCCTTATCTCCTTATCCATATCATTCAAGAATCGTTTGACATTATGTCTGTACATAGGGCCGTCCTTAACCACTTCTTTCAGCTTAAGAATGTAATTATAAGCCTGGTCGTTTACGAACAACGTCATAGTCTCAACCGTTGAATGAAGCGTGTTAAGACTGTTAAGAATCTTATCGAAATTGTTTATCAAATAAGCCTTCCTGGCTTTTGCTGCGTAGTTAATCATCACATTCGAATTTTAGATTTTCAAGTTCATTCAATTGTTTCTTAATTGACTCGATCAGGTGCGTTCTCCGTTCCTCTGCATGTTTTAAAGCTTCTTCTTTGCTCTCAAAAGCATCCCTTCCTATTTCATAAGAAGTGATCCTATCAGGAATGTCGGCTAACAAAAGACCACCATACTCTTCTATTTTAGCTTTTACTTTTCTTATTACACCGTCTCTCATGCACGCATCTGTAATCCATATAAACCTATCACATTCTTCTAATTCCCTTTCGTATAATTCATACCATTCCGGCTTAGGAAATCTTAATGTGAATCTAATTTCGGTATCTTTCTCTAAGATATTAATATCATACGCCTCCGGCCACAGTTCTTTTATGCTGTCTTCATCTTCAGCATACGCCACCAATACAAATGAATTACTGGATTCTGCACTACACCAATATGGATATTTTATAGGCCATTTGACTGGACGGTAATCATTGTCACAGTCATCCTTTCTAATGTAAAATCTTGCTCTAATCATGTTATTCTACTTTTTTGATTTCGCTCAAATCGTCTTCATACACCAAATAAGATCCTCTTCCAGGTCTTCCTTCTTTATTAGCTTTCTGGATTGTAAATATAACTGTTCCAGTATTCGTGATTTGCACGTTCTTAAAGAAACCAACAAGAGGCTCTTTCGAACGTTTGTAAAGAACACTCACTTTATCTCCATTCTTTAACCCATAAACAGAATCGAAATATTCCTTTTTAATTCTTTCAATATTACTTCTATGTTTGTTCATTGCATCAAGCTCGTCGTCTAACAGTTGAATCATTTGTTTTTTTGTCATTTCTTTTCCTCCTTATTTAATGGTATTAATCCTTTTCCGTGTTTATCATACCACAACATAGTTATCACATTCCATGCAGCCGCAGCTAAATGGTGCACGTTCGTCTCTTTATCCGTTCTCTCTCCTTTCAGGTATGCCATTATATGCCTGGCAGCCGCCGCACGATACCGTTCAAAGCCATTGTCAAGATTCTGCCAATTATTAGGCCCATATTTCTTGGCTCCGGCATGATAGACTTTTACAATGTCCTCAATCTCTTCCATCGGAAGCAAATCCCATCGTAGTTTGTCGTCAATGATGTCATTTTTCACTGATTTTATTGAAGTACTTTTTTCTGGATCTCCTACAAGAACAAGTTCCATAATATCTGTTTCTATAATAATTGTGTTTCCATTGTAACAAACTTCAGCAAACTTGTCATTTTCTTTTATATTTGTTACTGCAACTACTATAGATCCTTTGTACATTATAGTACTTTTATCTATTTTATCATCTTTCAATGTACGAAAAATAGATCCTTTTGGATAAAGGATGTTTTTAGTATTATTGTCCATCTTTTCCATCGTTTTATCGTTGTTTTAATCAATTAGTATAATGATATAGTCCATTATTTTTCTTCTTCGCCTATAAAGCGATCAAATTCTTCTCCGCTCATAACAATGCGGTTAATGATAATTATGCCGCTATCACTATAATCATCATCTTTAATTCCCATGTCATCAAGCTCCTTCTTTAAGTCTTCAAATGTAGGGCCTGTATTGCTTTTAAAAAATAAAGTAGCATGTGCAAGACTTCCGTTGTTTAGTTTTACTCTCACGGTATAGACATATCCTTTTTCATCTTCATCCTTTTTGTTGACACCATCAAGGATGCTATTTATCATATCCTTGTCCTCACGTGATAGGTTGGATATAGCTATTCTGCCCTTTAATCTAAATATTTCGTTTTCGTTCATAACCTTCCATTTTTGTTGTTTTCAAAATATTGTCTTACGGCTTCTATGGCTTTATCGTCATCAAAAGCTTCTTCAAACTCCGTGTAGAACCTATCTCGCTCCATGCAGAATGTGTTTTTCCCTTCCGGTATAGGACGGAACACAACCACCTTCTCTTTGTCGTGATTGGTTCCTATTATGTTATTGTCCAAGATAATAGAATACCTTCTTGAACTTTTGTTGATAACAACATCATGTTGAAGACCATACAATTTAAGTATTTCCCTTAATTCATTTGTTTCCATTATTTGAAGATTTTATATTTTTAGAAGATACTGCTCCCGATCCCCACTTTTTCTTATATATAGCCCCCATCATGTTTATTAAATCGGAAAAAGAAGATATGGTTCCCATTTCTATACAAAATGCAAGATTGGATTGAAGCATTTCAAGTTCTTTTAACTGCTCTTGAGTTGCTCTGTTTCTTATCATGCTCTCATGTTCGTTAAAAACGATCCAATTGAGGCCTTTAGCCATTCTCGTATAATCAGCATCAGGAAATCTTGATATGGCCCTTGATAGGACATTATATTTATCTCCTGCTTCTATCCTATTTAAAATAAGTTTGTCCGTCAACCATGTTACTACTTCAGCATACAGCATAGGGTTAAGCTCCATAGCTACAAGAACCCATATATAAGGATTGCACATCGTCCTCCTATTCTCTCCTCTTCCCATAGTTTTATAAGCTCCCATCTTTTTCATCACTTTTATAAGTGATTCTTTTTCAACAGATTGGATAAAACCAGGAAATCCTGCTTCTATCGTATATCCCTGTTTTTCAAGGATATAGTATATTCGTTCAGCACTTTCTTTATTGGACAGAATGTTCTCTATTCTCTTTTCATTCCATCCCATTTCTATCCTTTTTCTCGTATAAGCCTCTTGTAGGTCTGTTAAGGACATAAATGATGTTTTGGTGTCTTGTTTAATTATAACACCAAACAGTTCCCGATCTTTCGATACCATTGTAACATTTGTTTTCATGAAATATAACACTAAAAAAATATCATGATGCAAATATATACATCATGATACATCAATAAAAAATTATAGTGTTAAATTTTACTTATAGTGTTTTTTATGGACTCACATTATTCCTACCAAATTTACTTTTATAGAACCATTTATAGTTTTAATGCTCCCATCTATGGTTGAAATCACATCATCTAAATCATTTATAATACTTTCTATGTCATCAACCACCTCCTCCATATCAGTTACAGCCTGATCTGATTCCCAATATCTTTCTGAGTCTTGTAACGATTCCGGTATATTATCTCTCGCCTCAGTCTCTTCGTCTAAAATCATATCAACATCATCTTTGGCTGAATTTATGTTGTGCTTCAACTCCGACAACTTTGATTTGATGTATTCAAAATCTGTTTTATACTTATTTACATTGTTAATAACATCCGATATTTTTTTTCTTCTCTTGTTGTTCATGCCTTTATCCTATTATAATATTCGATAATCTTTTCTTTCCTATCTCCTGGTTTTACTGCCATATTCTCAGCCAAGAACCTAAAATACGACACTGGTATGTCCTTGAATCTAATTCCTTCATATTTTCCAAACCACATTATTATACTGTCAAGATCGTCTTCTCTCCTACCATCTCCGTTCACAGATTTAAGTGAGGCTGCCCGGCGAAGGATCTCGTCTTTGGTAATAATATCACCCATTCTTATATTGGACAGAAGTTGATCTCCGGCAAACATACACCAGCCCTTAGAAGGGAATTGCTCGATTGTCAAGTCTTCTATCCGACCGAAACGCCTCATGTTGTCGCAGCAATCAACTATCAGCGCCTCTTTCTTATCAGGATGGATGCGGACGGCTCGGCCTAATATTTGGTAATATGTTGAATATGAGAACGTTGGGCGACCAAACATCACACAATCAAGTTCAGGAAAATCAAATCCGGTAGCAAGCGTTGAATAATTAAAAACCACCTTCAACTTACCTTCTTTGAAATCGGATATGATTTGCTCTCTTTTCTTTTTGGTTGTTAGCGATGTCACGACACCAGTTATGGCTCCCATCCTGGCATTCATAAACTCTGATATTTTATTACATGATTCGATAGAATCCATGCAAACCAAAATGGCTTTACGCTCGTTCATAAGTTGAAGAAGGCGCTTGTAGATAGAGTTGTTTAAGCCGTTTCGTACAATACTTTCTTTAATAGATTTGTTGGTGTATTCAGCTCCGGTACTATTTAACATCAGAGCCGATTCATCAAACGACCATCGTTCGTACTTAAGTGGACACCAAAAACCTTGAGAAGTTAGCTCTTGTATTTGTATTACATGAACTAACTTCTTGAAGAAGTTATGCTCGTCTTTTGTCAGCATATTAAGTTTGCTATAGTTTCCTTCCAGCATGGAACTGTAGGCTCTTAGGCGGCAGGGAGTGGCGGTGAAGCCCAGCACCTTTGCCTCGGGAAACCCGCTCATAAACTCCATAAATTCAGAACCTTCCTCAGGGGAATACCCCGAGTGGCATTCGTCCACCAATAAGGTGTCTATCCCTATATCTTTCAACCTTGCTACGTCTTTCTTTATGCTTTTAAGTGTAGCATAAGTCATAGCCGATAATTCCTTTACGCCACATGAGGCAGAGTATATAGTAGGTTCGGAGCCAAACGATACAGCCTTAGCATAATTCTGCTCCAGAATTTCTTTTGATGGCTGCAATACTAACGTTGGTCTATTTATCTCATGTGCTATCTTGGATATCAGAAGGCTCTTACCCGCTCCGCATGGGGCTACTATTATGCCAGGCTTTTTAGATCTTCCTGTAAGAAACTTAAGCCCGGCATCTACTGCTTCTTTCTGGTAAGGTCTAAGTTTAAAGCCCATCACAATCTATTATATTATTTTTTGAAAGTTCTATTATCGCCTCTTTCAACATCTCCCTTGCTTTATTCTCATTATCTTCAAACAGGCATACACTGCATGTAGCACCTTTGGAGGGGTAGTCTCTGTAGGCTTCTGCTCTTTCTACAACGTACTCACAACAATAGTCGTGACTCATGTCTTTTGCTATACTTATGAAATGATCTTCTCCATCCATCAACACGCAATATTCAGCATCGTTTTCGCATGCAATAACACCTTTGTTTTTTAAAATGGATAGTACTTTATTTCCAAAAAGTCCAATATAGACCCATATACCTTTCCCTGCATTTTTGTAAAAAATATCCATTCCTTCTTTGATTGTGACTTTCTTTTCCATAATCCCTTATTTTATATCAGTAATTAAAACATATCTTTTAGCAATATCTTCAAGACTCACAGAAGAACGTATATATAGTTTTTCTTCGTACTCATATAGAGCGTACTCTTCTTTTATGTCTAATATCTTAATCACATGCTTGCCTCTTTCAAATGGATCCTCAAAGTAGTTCTTATGTTCGTATCTTTGACCTACTTTGATTTTGTCAGTTTTCTTCTTCATCTTATAACGATCTACTGCTCTACCTGTTTTTATGAAAGCTGTCGTGAGTAAGTATAATAAAACTAAATACAAAAGGATCGCTACTCCACATATTAGATCTTCTTTCATTACACTCCTTTTAAATAGTTGAACCATATATCCTCCAGCTTCTCCTGAAGCTCAAACGCTTTCTTGAAATTCCCGCATCGTACAGCAACGTCTCTCATGTATGTCAAGTTTATAACTTCCGGATCTTGCCGGTATTTTGTTCTTAACTTTTGAACATCATCGTATTTCATCGTTTTATCTTTTTAGACGGATCCCAATCCGAAGAGAAAGGGCATTCGTTTTTGTTATGTAATCCAAAGTCACAATAATAACACAGTGCTGACGGGCAGGGTTGTTTGTTTTGCGGAACAGGCTGGCTTAGGGTGGCACGCCGCTTGCTATACCTGGCTCCTTCTGCTCCCTGGATGTACGCTTGAAATAATTTTACACTATTATCTTCAAAATCATACATTTTAGACAAAGTGTCATTTAGCATCTCTATAGATTTTGTTTTACGTTCCTCATCCACCTTAACCTTTTGGTATTGTCTGGTTCTGGTAAAGAAATAGATGTTCATATCTGGTAGAACTCCACCATATTTTCTATAGATGTAAAATGAATATATAGGATGCTGTAAATTCGTTTCCAACTTCTTAGAATCAAAAACCTTATTACCTGATTTCCAATCTATGACATAATGGTGAACTACGTTCTTGCTTTTTATAGCCAGATGAAGATCTACCGATCCTACTATGTACACATGAGTATGAATTACTCCATTTATGTTAACAGGCTTAGGAAGACGGTACGGCAGCACAAAATCTTCTTCGACTCCAACTATAGCGCCGTGTCTGATAAGTTTCTCGCAGGGATTAAGATCACTATCAGCTATCATAAACCTATTGCCGTCTTTTTTGAACAGATCCACAATCCAAGCAAGAAGCTCTCCAGATTGCTTCATGGCTATCATCATATTTTCCGGTGATTGCCAAGGTATGTCTTCTTGGTAAGCATAGTAACTTATAGCTTCCCCCAGGTCTTTGCCAGAAGGCTGTCTTCCGTTCTTGAAGAAGTATTCCAGTGTCTTATGAATAACCGTACCATAAGACGTAGCTTCTTGTTTTTCCGTAGACCTTTTGCCCTCCACGTAAGTCTTATACCATTTCATTGGACAAGTAAGAAACGTATCTATCTGGGAATAAGATATGGCAAGACGTTTCACGCCATTAAACTCCTTATATAGCAAATGCGTTTCCGGGACCATCATAAGTCATTGTCTTTAAATCCTTCCGGGTAATATACGACATACTTCTTACCGTCCTCCGGCGTCATGGCGAACTGCATGTAGTTATTACGATTACGATGCTTGCCATCTAATCCTCGTTTCCAATACAGGATACCGTCTATATCCACATAAGACCGTCCGCGTTCGGCTCTAACCACGTCCGTGTGTAGCAGATACCCGTCGGAAGACACAATCCACACTTTATCCCCTTTGTTTAAATAAGATATTCTTTTTCTTACTATAATCTTTTTCTTATTATCCAATACAAATTCCTCGTCAGTCATACTCTTCATCCTCCTCTTCTTCTGTTTCAAAATCAATTCCATATCCCATATTCTATTAAATATATTTAAAGCTATTCATCCGTTTTAATACATCCCCTCGGAGACCTTCCGGTCTCCTTGGTAGATGTAAATCCCGTTAGGGATAAGTCAGGATTTCTCCTGTAAGTACCCATCGCCAATGTTATTTTGAGGTTTTATATAATGGCAACACTGTTTCGTCAAATACACTACTCCTGTTTAATCACCATCCTTAGAGCAAGAAACTTGGGTAAACATTCCTTGGTAACTATTTATTCTCAAATAACGTAGCCTTTGTTTCAAGGCTTAGGCTAATAACCCGATCTCTTAAAGAGATGTATTAAACTTTTATAATAGAATTATATTGGGTTAATACTATTTGGGGTTATAACACCGATCATAATGCTTGGTCAGTTCTTCTGGTTCTAAATCTTGTCCAAAATCCATGTTAAAAATATCGTAATTAGTAAAGCACTGTTCCTGCCGGCAGGAAATCTATGAATGCTGCTTTTATTTCTTCAATTAGGCCCAAGTGTAACCTTGGGCCATTGTATTTATTTTTTGTCATCTCCTTTTAGCTTCTTTAAAGTATCTGCAATCGGAAGCTGATCAATGACTCCCAATGCCGGAGCGACGGTCTTAACAACATTGTTAAGGAAATTACCGGTACTGTTCTGACCGCCGTCAAATACCGTGATATTTCCGAGGTTAATGTGCTCGAACGCCTTAACCTGTTCTCCAGCAATTTCTTTCCACTGATTAACCATCTTGTACTGGATGGCTATCTGAGGATTGGATTCTGCTGCTTCCACCATAGCCTTAAATCCGTCGGCTTCTGCCATCAACGACTTTTTCTTACCTTCGGCTTCTGCCTCCAGCTTCATCTGAATAGCTTTTGCTTCCGCTTCTGCTTTTGCCAAATGTGCTGCTGCTTCGGCATCAGCCCGGCGTTTGATCTTCTCAGCTTCAGCATCAGCTTGCAACATAGCCTCCTGCTTCTGAATTTCAGCCGGCACAATCTTTTCAGCTTTAAGCGCAGCTTGAACCTTCTTAGCTTTAGCTTCTTCCACTTCTTTATCAGCAAGCTCTTTTGCCGTTTTCACAGCCGCTTCCGATTTAACTCTCTCTTCTCCGGCTTTCTTTTCTGATTGAGCTTTGATAACCTGTAGCTCTGATTCTGATACAGCAACCTCTTTCTGGGCATTGTTGTAGCCTACAGAAGCATTTTTCTCAGCCTCAGCTTTCTTAATCTGAGCTTCAGAGTCTTGTATTGCTATAGCTGCTTGTTTATCAGCTTCAGCTTTATTCTTCCCGACTTCTTCCATTCTTTCGGCTTCAGCTTTGTTTACTTCAAGTTCTGCCTTAGATCTTGCGATCGCTGATTCCTTATCAGCCAAAGTCTTTGCAATAACCGCAGCCCTATCTCTATCGGCTTGAGCTACACCGATCTGTTTTTCTTTATCGGTTAAAGCCAAAGCTACTTCTTTTTCTTTCTTTGTTTCAGCTACTACCGTTTCCTTTTCTTTTTCAGTATAGGCAATTTGAATCTCTTGCTCTTTTTGGGTATTAGCTACAGCCGTTTCTTTTTCCTTTTGCTGTACAGCAATCTTAATAGCACCCAGCTTTTCCTGTTCTTCGATATTAGCCTGTGCTTCGTTCAGGGCCTTACTTTCAGCTTCTTTGCCAAGATTCATGATATAGCCGGCTTCGTCTCTGATGTCACTGATGTTGATATTTAGGAGGTAAAGGCCTAACTTATTAAGTTCGTTATCAATGTTTTTTCTTGCCTTATCCAAAAACTCATCCCTGTCAGAATTAAGTTTTTCAATCGTCATTTCAGCAATGATCAAACGCATTTGGCCATAAACAATATCCGTAATAAGATTTTCAGTAGATTCAGTATCCATCCCCAAAAGCCTTTCTGCTGCATTCTGCATAATTTCAGGATTTGTGCTGATTGCTACTGTAATAGTAGTAGGTACATCCACTCTGATATTTTGAGACGACAAAGCACCGGTGAGCCTACAATCTATTTGCATAGGCTCCATAGACAAAATATCATAGCTTTGAATAATAGGCAAGACGAATGCCGCTCCACCATGATATAATTTCGCCGATTTCTTTTCCCCACCTGTCTTACCATAAACGACCAAGACTTGATTAGGCTTACATCTACGATACCTTGATAAGACTCCGATGATTGTCAAAATAATCACTACAGCTAAAATAGCTGACACGTACATGATTGTTGTCATAACTTTTAAAATTTAATTGTTGATAAAAAAAATTAGATACTTAATTCTCCTTCTTCGTATTTTATATTCACCTTGTCACCGTTTTTGTAATTTTTTCCAGACAAGCACCTCACTCTCATCTGTTCCTGTCTTCCATTTTTCGAAATATTTACCATATAATGATTCTTACCTGATCTAAATACTATCTCCGCCTCTCTGCCATTTAAATCTTCCGGACATTCGTACACCATTTCTTGTTTTAACTTAAGAAGTAACTTATATACGTAAAACAAAACGATAAAGAAAAATGACCCTATTACGATCCCTACTAAATGGGAACCCGAAAAGTACGTAGTCCAGCTATATCCAAGAATAAAATGTGTTATGCCTTTGAATGATATGATGTCCGACAAAGACATGCTTAAATCAGAAGCGTTATCAATGTCAATATCCGTATCCAGATCAGATCCTAATATCGACAATAAAAACTGTATAACAAAAGCAAATGACGCTATTAAAGCCATGCATAAAATTATATCATTTCCCATATCCTTCTGTTATTATTTTGTAAACAAGATCAGTCATATCTTTGATGGATTCTGTATCATAATCAATAATAACGATATTGAATTTTTGTTCCACCATCGCATCAAGCTCAATTCGATCAATAGAATCTAATCCAAGTTCTTTAAACGACACATCTTCTTCATGAACTATATCCATTTCCGAATTAAGAAACTGAGTAATAATTATATCCTCTATTATCTTTCTAATTCTTACTTTTTCCATTGCTTTCTAATTTTGTTAAATAAATACGTTTTTATGTTTTTCAACCTCTCTTTGTCTGTTTCCGGACTTCCGGTAAACAAATAATCCGGATTGCCTTTAGCCGGCGGCGTAGGCAATTTAGATACGGCAAACAACCAATCCATTTCCTTATTCTTCTTAGGCTCCAAATAAGGCTCGGTAGCGATCTTAAATTTTTCAGCTATTAGATCAAAGAGCTTTGAGTTTTTAAGGTTCATATGGACTGAAAAAGCCTGAGAAGGCGGTTTCCATATAAAGTTACATAAGCTCATTGTATAATCTCCTGACTCTGCTATATAAGATTCCGTTACCTGAAGTATGACCTCTTTCTTGAATGAGGTGTTACCCATAAACCAACATAATCTGGATTCCGCTTCTTTTCTGCTGACACCTATGTCTTTTGAATATGATTCGTACATTCCTATCATAATCTTCAACGTTTCTAGGACCTCGTCCGTCATTTCCGGTGTCTCTATATAATTCACAAAAGACGTTCCTTTGTTGGTTAATCTCATCACACCTGATTTTAATTTCTCAACCAGGCCAAGCTCTATATACCTCCCAGCATCTTTTTCCAGCATGGCTTCGATCATAACCGTATCCTTCTGTCTTATAGCAAGAAGATTAGCCAGATCATTAGGGGTCATGTCTGATGCTGCAAGTTGTCTGAAATTGATGTACATGCCTAATCAGCTTTAATAAAAATAACATCCTTACCATCCTCCCTCTCTACGTGATTACACGGGCCTGCGACTACATCTACCGACCCGCATGTAATGTGGTCGTTAAATATACATCCTTCACATCCTAAGTCTGGCTCTGGAGCATCCACACATTTTAATCTCACAAGTCCGGCATCAAACACTTCTCCTACTTTAAATTCCTTCTTTTCCATATTTCCTCCTTGTTTTTAACTGTTGTACCCTTCTTTGATAATCGAATTTCTACCGGTAGATACCGACTGTCGAAGATCGTCATGTACAGAATCTACCGTAGAATACTTGTTTCTGGTTGTAAAAATCACTTCCAGCATCTCCTTGTAATCACCTAAAGCTACTTCGTATCTCGGATCCACTTTGGCTTTTCTTTCAGCCTCGGCATTACTTTTAGCCAGTTCTCGATCAAGAAGATCTTCTTTGATTCGGTCAGCAATCATATCAAGTTCTTTTTTAATAACTTCTCCTGCTGCCCGAAGTTGACCTTCTACGTCACCAAGCTGGTCTTGGACGGTTCCTATTTCTTTCTTTAGGCGATCGTATTCGTTAATCATACCCATATCACCTGCATAGCCGGAAAAGTCCTTGATTATTCTGGTTCCTTCTTTAAGGAGCTCAATGACTCGTCTTTTACGTTCTCTGCTTATTAAAGACGGAAGACGATAATTCATATCCGCCACCGCCTTATCATGTATGGAGTTGATTAAAAACATCTCTCTTTCATCTCCTGCAAACTCAGTAAGAACCAAAAGGAACTTACTTATCAGGTATTCGTTTTCTTCTACTGTCAGTCTCATGGTTCTTATTTTTTTTAATACAATGACTGTTCTTCTTTTGTCTCTTGTTCTTGTTCCTGATTGTCCGTAACGTCTTCCACAGTATAGAGCTTAGGCGGCGTCGGCGGCTGGTTGGGGTTCACGAACTTCGTCCCTCCCTCCCCGTACATCCATCCATGCCCCGGCAGGATCTCTGGGTGGATTGTATTAGTAAGCTCTTCCATACTAACTTGCCTTACCTTCAGTATATGATGAAACACCAGTCCGGCTGTCCTGAATGATGTTTTGTTTTCGGTTTTAAACCGGTCAAGAGTCTGATACCAATCTTTCCCAAATATCATATACTTATCCAGCCCGTATCTACGAGGATTATGCAAACCTATCATTAACGTACATAACTGACCCAGCGTATCAGACTGATAAAAGTCAGAAAGACGGGGAGGCTGCTCTTGGGGGCTTTTTATCCTTCCTTCTATCTCTCTGTTGAATTGGGATATGATGAGGAAAAATATGTTTTTATATACTAATTTAGCCTCGTTCATAACCGCCACCAAATCATCTATAGCCGACTTAGGATCCAATCCCATTCTTTTTATCAAAGCAATATGATCGACTTTAAATATTATAAGACGTTTGTCTTTGTGTTTGGTAGCTATATGATACACAGCCGCCTCAAACTCTTTTACCGTACACGGAGCATCGATGTATATTATATTATTTCTAATTTCACCTTGAAGGATTTCAAACATCCTCATCTCTTCTACTGTATTAGAATCTTGCCTTCTTAATATTTCAGGAGCCCGTTTTTTCATATCCTGGCTCATTCTGCGAAGAAGAAGATCTTGAGGATTCATTTCGAACTCGCAATTGACAAGAAAATAATCTTCTGCTTGCGGGTTAATCATCGGATTCATCACATTTTCCAATATCTTTTGGGCCACATACGATTTACCTACAGACGGGCGGGCTCCTATGGCAATAGCATGCTGAGGAAAAATACCTCCAAGCAAAGCCTCATCAATATAATCGTATCCGGTTTTAGCGGGGATAAGCTCTCCCCGCCTGTATTTCAAGATATTCTCATACGCCTCTTCCATAACCTGTTTAGAGGTCTTGAATATCCTTCTTATATCTATCCTATTTGCTATCTCCTCGTGCATTTTTGTCACCTTTTGTATCCGATTTGGATCCCCTATTAGCTTTTACTGATTTATACCTAAGACCGTTCTTGGTATGAGAACAATCCTTTCCTTTTCTCCAGCCCTTACCCTTCTTCTTGTCCGTTTCGTAGTTTTTACGACCAAGCTCTCGGCGTTTGGCTTTCTGTTCCGGTCTGGCATTTATCTCCTTGTCCTTTTTAGCCTTTTTCTTCCTGGCTTCGGGATGAGTCCTGTAGTACTCTGTTGATCTGCCCATGTGCTTATATTTTTTTTGATTAATAATAGCACAAAGATAGGCAATTCGCGCCCTATTTCAACCTGCCGTAGCTCATATCAGGATCACACCAGACATACCCGTCTTTCTCATCATGAAGATACTCAGGACATCCTCTGCATGCGCTACTTCCTGACACTATTTGATTGTTTTTATTAGGGCACTTATCTCCAGGCTTATGCCATTCTATTCTCGAACCTGATCGTTCTTTGTTTACATGACAGAACTGAAAGAGTTTTCCCATCGTCTTCTCGCCGAACATACCTATATGTGTGTATTCTTCCGGTATAGATAGAAATTCGGATAAATCTTTATACATCCTTTCCCGTTCCTCCGGCGTAGACCATAGTCTATCAAGTTCGGCATGGACTCTTATCTTAAGAGACCTCAGTGATGGCCCCGCAAGCCGGCCTTTAGCTTTTCCCTTATTCGGCCCTGATTCATGAACACCGACATAAGCATTGCATGGTTTACACATCATAACCATCCCTAAGCCTTTTCTGCTATATATTTTATCGGCATTGACCAACTCGGTTTCTCTTCCGCAATAAGGGCAAATTTCGCCTCTTAAAATCCGTTGTTGCCGCACATTGAGTTCCATACTCTATCCTTTTGTTTCTCTTTAAACTTTTCATACAAACTGCTTTCAGTTTCCATTTCCGAGATCTCCACCTCTACGTCCTCTCTTTTGAAAATTACTTTCTTGGCTGTAGGATACGCACATTTAGAGATACGAATAGCATTACGAATAGCGTAAACAAAATACGTTTCTGGTGATGATTCGATCACCACTACCTCGTTTAAAGTGTTTTTATAATTTTCCATGTTGTTATCTACTTGCTTCAATTACACACCCTGGATTATCTTCACATGCCTCTTTGTATTCGATAAGAAACTTAAGAAATGAATCATAAGACCCCCATCCGTTTTCTGGTTCGTATCTCAAAAGACTCTTTCTCTTGGAGATCATAATATATATACCTTTTGTGAGTATCTTCACCATCTCCTTAGTATCTATTTCCCTGCCCAATTCTTCCGGTCTCCAAACATAATCGTATAGTGTTTCTTTGTTTTCTGATACGAATATTTTTTGTGCCATCTTGTTCATGTTGTGGGTGATGTTTGCAACCCATTTACGATCCTCTTCTTTCTTCTTGCTCTTAATATAAACGTCCAGGCTCATAATATTTCTCTTTTACTTTGTTATTAATTATCAAATCTGCTACATCATCTCCGTCCCCTACATTCTCAACACTCTGAAGATAGTCCGATACTTTTATCCTTGACTTCATCATCATCCCATCTATCTTTTTACTCCATGTGTCAAATGCTTGTCCTTTGTCCGGAAAAGCTACAGTCTTTCTATCTTTTAAAACATCTATCACTTCCGGTCTTAAGTTCTGCAACCCACCGGTAGCTACAAACAACTCATCTGGTTTATTCACGGCGCATATAATAGCCGTCTTTTCTGACTCCACCAAATTAACCACCTTATCCGGATATTGGCTTAGAAGATGTTCTCCGAACAGGCATTGTCTAAACAAGAAGTCTCTTGCATGCAACGAGTGATAAAACATAACATGAGGCCGCTCATTGTCACCGTCTTTTTCTTTCACTCTTTTTACATCAATCTCATTCCCCTGGCTGTCGGTCTTTATATAAAAGTCCATGATCTTGCCGGTTCTACATACAAAATCTTTGTCTATCTGCCAGAATATACAACACCCTTTCCATCCCCATAAGTCCATTGTTCCGACATGATACCTTCTGAACACATCAGATACCCTTTCTTTTCCCCATAGAGACGATAAAAATCTAAATACGGTGTTTCTATCGTCTGGAACCACAGTCCTCTCAAACTCGCTAAAAGGTATGTAATTTACAACGTCAGGATTTACAGGAGGACGATAAGCTCTTATGCACTTATTTCCCGAAATCCAAAGATCTTTGTCACCTACATCCTTGCCGGTAGGTCGTTTATCATAACCGCAAGTTCGTTCATGATCGCATCTTCCAAACTCATTGCCAACGACCTGACCGGTCGCCACATCAATATAAGGGGTAAGGCACCGGCTTTTCCCGCAAGCCGGGCAGGTTAGCTTCAGTCGGCTCCTTCCGGGCCTGCGGTCAAGTTGAAACCGGGGTACGTTTTCGTATCTTCTGAAATCAAGCATTTTTAACTCCTCTCATTGCTTCTATGATTCTATCCGCTATAGTTATAGACCATGACACCACATCTGGTATATATACTCCGCAATCTATTTCTCCTTTTCTATCTTGCATTTTAATGAACTCAATAGAATAAGCCTTAACAAGATCGAATCTACGTTGTTCCCAGTCTACGTCTTTGTTTTCATCATCCACAGGAAGGGTATCGAGATAATAATTTAAACTCTCATTTATCACACTTCCGTTACTGTCATAGAATTGTATTTTGTCATAGTCGCTTCTTATAGTTGAGCCGCTGAAGGTGATTATGTCTATTATCTCCCCGGTTCTTCTAATTTTTCTTTTCATACTCTTCTTGTGTTTCTAACCAGTATAGGCATTATCACATTAACAGTCTTGCCATATTTCTCGTAAGATGTGAGTATGCATATTGCATACTTATCCCCTATTTTCAAATCTTTCGATAATCTTAATCTTGAACCCCTTTTGATGTTAATAAAATAATCACCAAAAGGATTGATACATATCGGTTTTACGATTTCCACATAATCTCCTTTAGGAATAACAATATCACTCATATTACGAATCTTTTAGACATTTCCTCAGCAATATCATATACAACAATATGATCCTCTTCATTGTAAGGCTTATTGATATTCAGCACTCCTTTTCTCACTTTGAACCTCTTGTCTTTTCTAAGGTGATTCAACATCCCTTGTTGGAACACACAGTCCGCCTTTTCAAGTGCTACACTATCTTCTGTCCATTCTTTCAGCGTATATCCTTTACTGCTCGTGCTTTTTGGAGAAAAGTTCATAATACGCGCATCAATTCCGTACCATGCTTTAACCATTCTTCTTTCAGCTTCTAATTGGAATGCGTATAATTCCCATATTCCTCCCGATTTAAAGTCAAGAATGACCACTTCTTCCTTCTCCACTTCTCTTACCTCCTTTTTCGGATCACCTTTTTTGAACTGCCCTGTAGCCCTTTGATATACGGCTCCAAAATAACCTTCTTCTTTGTACTTGAATGTCATTTTAACCATCGCATCTATCGGCGTAGCTACCAAATAATCTTCTAATGATAATATTCTTTCAATCATCATCGGCTTAACCTTATACTCCGAACAAAACTTAGCAAACTTCATAACCCTAACAATCATATCGTCAAGATCATCTATGCTGTTAAAGAATCGGTCAAGATTTTTCTTCGATATCTTAAGCTTCCCTTCTTGTACGGTTTTAACTATAAAACTTCGATTTAAGACCATATCTCTTCCAATTAGATACAATCCATATAGGTAATGCATGATCGTTCCTTTATCGGCTTCATACTGCGCCATCTCTTCCGGGTTGCGACCAAGCATCCTCATCTCCTGCTTCCATTCCTGAAGTGCTGTCTTATCATCTACATATCCGTCTTTGATTAAGGTTGTTACCGAAGCATATATCTTGGCTGTCCCATCATCCATCTTCCTTACATAAAAACGATTGTCGTCTAATGTCAATCTTACGAATTTGGGAGTCTCAATCTTCTTTAACTCATCACAGATATAAAACGGTTCTAACGTTTCCTGATTTTCTGTAAACGGATTCGAATCCTCTTCTCCAGGGTTAGGAGCGGCTTCCTCCGCCGGAGCTTCCGGTTCCTCCTTCTGGTCCTGCTCTGGCTCAGGCGCCGGCTCTTTAACTACTGGAACCTGTCCACCTCTTTCTGCTATGTCTCTGTTCTTTATTAAAGACATAACCTCCTTCTTCAACTGCTCTGGTGTTTGGTTAGGATCTGACACCGACATCACAACATCGTTCATTCTAAACAACGTATTTCCTTCTCCTTCTACCATAGGGACAAACCCTAAATCTGTCAATATTTTTATTTTCTCTTTCATGATCTTCCTCTAATCAATTCTTCTTTAATACAATGTAACACTGTTTCCACTTCATCTTGATCTCTATCTTTCACTACGATAGCTATATCCTTGCCATAACTCTCTCTTTGTATGTGAGCATAAAAGATAGTTTCATCGTCAGCTTCTATTCTTATTTTATAAAGTTTTCTCATATCTATCAATTATTTCAATAATTAATCTACCTCTTTCTTTAATCATTCCCCTGCTTTCCATATCCAGTACCTTCTTTACCGCATACTTCCACACAAAAGGAAATTCTGTTTCAAGTTTATCAAATTCCATCCGGTCAAGATACATGTCGAATACCGTATGCTCTGATTCATGAAGGAAAACTATATTATCCCTGCAAGTAGCAACCGACTTATATATCCTTTTCGGAAGTATGTGACATACGTTACATACTGTAGGAAAATGAATAGCCTTACCAGTCATAGACATTCGAATAGTATTCAACTCTTCCAGCATAAGACGAAAAAACCCGGATAAATCCGGGTTTTCTAACTTTTTCTTCTTGCTGCTGTTTTTAATGGATGTAATTCTGTCTTTTTTCTTCGGAGTCAACTCTTTACTCCTGCAAGCCTGGCATAAGCCATGACTTCTTATCATCACTTTTCGTCCGCATCTTTCGCAGACGTACAATTTCTTTTCCACTCTCTATATTTCAATACAAGTGATATAATTGAAAAGGATACTGCCGTTAAAGATAACGTATATGGTAAGTTCATTAACCATCTCGGTACTTCTTCGGTCTTAATCACTATCAGCAAAGTAGCACCTGCTACTACCAATAATACAATTGCCGTCGCAAGTGCTACACGGGAAACAACATCACTCATCAGTTTTCTTTTCTCCCAATTTTTCTACACCTTTTTGCAGATCGTATTTAAACACTTCAATGATCTTTGTTTCAGCAATAGACTCGCAATTCCAGTCTCCCAACGTACCCTGCATACCTTTAGTCAACACAGCTTCGGCGTCTTTAGGATTGCCGGCTTGGACATACATATAGCATGGCGTTTTCTTTTCTTTACCTTTCTTTTCATTCAGTGTAATGTAATTCACCTTGCACTTATACCAGTACTCAGCTTCTCCGTTGAAAAAGATTTCTGACACTTTAATAGGGTTAATTTTTACAACCTCGAAAGAATTGTACAAATCCTTAAAGATCTCCAACGATCTTGATTCTGCCTCTGTATAAGACAAGGCATCCACCAAATACTTTTCAGTTACTTTCTTTTTTTTGCCGTTCTCGATATTATCAATCTCGGCTTTTACCGTAATTTCAAACCAGCGATTCATTGTATTAATATTTAATTAGTTGATTTCTTTCCTTTCTCTATACTATTTTTAAATCTTTCAGAACACCACTGCAAAACGTCCATCATCATCATCTCATTGTTGGATAAGATACCTTTTATAACTAACGCCAATTGATGCTGTGACATTCTTTGGCTCATATCAAATCTTCTTTCCTCTTCATTTACTATCGTAGCCACGAAATACTTACACCCCTCTAAGTGCGTCAGGGCTTCAATCATAGCTTCTTTTATCTCTTTTTCTTCCATTATGTTTGTTTTTTTGGGCAAAGATATGTCTTTTGATAATAAAAAAGATTCAAAATGATTTAATTTAGCTTAATTACTGCTCTTTTGATTCGTCCGGTATAGGCATGTCAAACTTTTTTCTGATAAACGACTCTGTTTCTTCATTGAATGGATAGGCTTCCTTAATAAAATTCATAGCTACCTCCATATCACCGTCTGCTATATCTTTATACCTTTCAAAGATACCAACCAGGTCATTGTTATATGAACGCTCTTGTTTTATGTTGTACACGTATTTCAACACCCTGTCTTTAATTTCATTGGCTTTTTTCACGGTGTCATTGAAGGTATTTATACTTGTCAATTCAGGGTTTTTATTTTTCTCATCTATCTTATCAAACTCTTCCTTGCTATATCCTGTTTCTCCTTTAACAGCCGGGCAAACACCCTCCTTCATGATCCAAAACTGTTCATACGATCCTGCCATATATCTCGATTCTGTTTTAAATGCATTATGCTTGACAAGCAAATTAGCCACCTCAGTTGCACCTTCTATGGTTCTAAAACCGATGCCGATATCTTTTAACATAAATACCGGAACTCCAGTTCTTGGATACACGACTTCTTTTTTGTTCTTTATATTCCAGTTTTTAGCTTCAATTGGAATACCTTTATTAGCAAGCTCTTTGTCTATATACAGACTTATGTCTTCGTCTGTCAATTCCACAATCTCATCTCTGCTTAAATCAAAAATTGTTTTCATTTTTCTTTATTTATTAGATTAAACAACTTACTTCTTTGTTCAGGCTCCGTATATTCCACCCATATATCGGCTGCCACATTTCTAAGAAATTCCATAAAGTCTTGATGATCCCTGTATTCAGCAGAATCAACTTTTCTCACAAAACTTAGAATTTCCTTTAACATCTTATTGTTTTCTTCAAGAAGCTCTCTGTCGGTCATAACCTTTCAAATTTTCTTCTTATGGTGTTGATTCTTTACCGCTCCGGCTACCTCCGACAACTCCACGTCCCTTTCCATTGTTACCCGAAGATCTTCTTCTGTTAAAGAAAAAGACATAGTTAATGTAGGAGTATCCTTAAAATACCAATCACATAATTCTTTTAACTCTTTACGTTCATCCTCGTTTTTACATTTATGAATGGTAAGGTAATTCATTCTTTCCTCTTTTTCTTTGTCTGTTAAATATTTTTTCATAATTCTAACTTTTAAAATTGAGTATATAATTACTTAAGGTAATAGATCATCCAAATAAGCCCATGATTCCATTTCATCTAATCTGCATAAAATACATCCTGGACGGCTGGATATAAAAGTTCTGTTCTCTTCCAATATACCCATAATTGGATTCTTTGATCCTATTGTTGATTTCTTAGGGAGAAACACAATAAAACGGTGGCAATCTGGAATTACTGTTATAGAATGCCACACGCTGTTAATGCGCCATTCTGCACCAGCTTTAAAAAGAGGAACAGCAAATTCTATATCTTGTTTCATGTCTTATTATTGTTTAATTAATTTAAATATTTTTAGTTTTGAAATTATTTAATATGCTTATCGGCTGGATTGATTATCAATCCATCGTCACATGAAGGGAATGATATGTTAGATTCTCCATTATCAAGATTAGTCAGTTTAACCGTTCCAGCATATTCATCATCCACAAAAAAACAATTGACCCGAAGAAACCACAAACCTGCATTGATATGCATTCATCATTGCTCCAAGTTGTCTAATCTTAGTTTTAATCTCTAAAAGTTGAGCGTTGTTGATTATATTCTTATTCATATTTTTTTTAGTTTTGAATTAATGTGAAAAGGGCAATTATAGTCGCAACTGATATAATAGATAAAATAACATTTGCCAATGTATGCCTTAAAAGGCGTCTTTCGAGATTTGCGATATGCTTTCTTAGTCCTTCGCAATGTTTTTTGTAGACCTGGATTCTTTGAGTTCTTTGTTGTATTTTATCATATTTTTGTCACACCATTTCATTATATCAGCACTTGCTTTGTTAAGCATATCTCTGATTTTTTCATCATCATAGAATGGTATTTCAACATCAACACAAGTATTTGGCCTGTATAATAATCCGTATGTATCAAAGCACACTTTCAATGTGACAACTTCAGGCTTAGCCATTTCTTCGGCTTGTTTCTTTATCTGCTCATCTGTTGCTTCGGCTTTAGCTTTAAGCTCATTGTAGTCTTCTATATTCAGCAAAGCCATGTTTTCAAATTTTGTATTCATATCTACTATTTCTTATTTAGAGTGAATGTTTGCCAAATGCTTTATCCCAACGCCTGTTTGTTATCTGTACACGTACTACCAACGCATCACGATATTTACGGGATTAGACGGTTCTTATGTGGCGGATGTTGATAATCCTAACAACGCATTCGTACTGATTTTTGCAAACTGTTCACTCAATTATTTTTAATTTTTAATTAATTCAACTCCTATAATATCTTCGTAATCAATATAGTGCATCATTGAAACACCGTTGTCATCATCGGTCATTATTTCAACACAAGCAGAACAGCCATTGAATGCACCTTCGATTGTTATACCTGTTAATTGCCTAAAGAATCCGAGAAATTTCTTTGGTTTGATAACCCTAATGCGGACAAGATCATTCCAAGTTATTCCTTTCTCTTCGCAAATAGATTTAAACTTCTCGGCTGTCATAATTCGATTATTTTAGCTGTTAGTCATTTTTTGGAATCCAGTTATCCGTATCACAGTGAAAGCAATATCCGGTTTTAGGATGCTCCGCACCGTCTTTAGCTCCGCAGGTTCCGCAATAATATTCCTTATCATATTCTGGGGAAAGACCTTTATTTCGTTCTTTGATAACAGCTTTTCTTTCTTCGAGCATCATCATTTTATCAGGATTACGACTCAAATAAAACTTTCTGACTTTATGTATTTGCTTATCAAACAGATCATCGGACTCGGCAATTTGTTTTGCTGTATATTTACTCATGCTCAATTATTTTTAAAGTTTATTTATTATTTTGTCACCCATTTCCTGCCATTCATCACTCACGCTTATAACCAATCCTATGACAGTGAATGATAATAACAACGTAAAAATAAGTCATAACAGAAAGCAGATAAAAACACATACATACCTCATGATTTTTTAGTTGTTAGATAAAAGCAAAATCGGTTCATTTGACTCCGCAATTGCTTTTATTTGTTCTGGATTGATAAAACTCTTAACTTGTTCGCTTATATTACAAATGGACTTGATCATATCAACGAATAATTTCGAGGTACATTCGTTACACTCCACTTCCATTACCTGTTTATGTCTATTGTATGATATGCTCGTTACACAATTCAGCCAGTGCGCATAAGTTCCTTTTTCTGTATTTAACCTGCCGTATTCTACTTTTGTCTCTCCATTACCATATTCAATTACTCTTTTTAGAAATGGTTTTGCATAAACACTAAAACCGAAAGGTTCGGCATTTAAAGCATCTAAACGAGAAGTTCCATCTCTCCATTCTCCATTCTCATAGTTCCCTGTCCATTCCACAGAGGGGTTAGGAACAATGTCTCCGTTTTTGTCATAGGCAAATGAACAGAGAGTTTCTAACTGATACTTAATAACAGGTACTTCTTCTACTATTTTATAACTCAAACATCTCTTCAGAACTTTCCTGATTTGACTCACTAGATCAGAAAATGATGTGCTATTGAAATATCCTTCGTTACCTAATCTGTTTGTAGGTAATTTGATCCCATAAGAACGAATCTTATCCACATCTTCTTTTGATAAAGTAGTGGTAAGCACTCCTTTTTGGGTGATATTCACTTTAACAGTTACAGATAAACTGTTGTTATCATTCTTTTCCGTTATATTTAGTGTTGTTAATACTGCCATAATAAGATCTTTTTGAAATCAATTCGAATAAATATAATGCATTCCTGCTTCATATACCCTATGTACATCAGGGTCATTCTTGTCTTCCGGTTCCAATTCACTTTCTTCACGAGTATAATTCCATTCAGAGTTGTAGTACATATCCTCGTCTGTTTTCTCCAAGGAGCAATCTTTCATCAAATTCATATTTTCTCCCCAGACTGCAACTTCTTTCTGTTGCTCTTCTTCTGTCATAAGAGATATTTTGTCTTTCAATTCTTTCCAGGTCATGATTTTTAAAAGATGATTAATAGTTTATTCTACATCAAAAAGTTGATCTAACACTAATAATTCCGCATCCATATCTTCGTCTTTTAGAAAACGAACTTTTATGTTCCCGAACTTAGATGTTTTGAATAAGATGTAGGGGTTCATGTCTTCGGCAGTCACCGGCTTATATTCCTTAACCTCCGACATCTTGAGATACCAGTCGCCTATTTTCACAAACCCGGAGAAGACAGAACACAGATGCGCTTTCACGGACAGTATTTCCCTTTTATCTTTAAAGGGTATAATTTCCTCCTTCCCTCTTATCCTGATTGACAGGAAAGGACGAATGTTATCTGTTTCATTTTGGAACTTGAAGCCTGTTATGGCTTGTTTTGGGATTCTTCTTCCCATTAATATAAAATAGCTCATTGTTATAAGTGATTTTGTTTTATGTTAGGTAAGTAATTTGTAACAACATCAAGTGATATCCATAACTCTGGCTCTATGCTGTTTTTTATTCTATCACTGAAAAGCGAATTATCATCACAATCACAATGAGAGATTGTGATATAACAATCTTGATAATCCCACCAATGAGCCGATTTAAAATCGTCCCCTCCATTCCAAAACCCTATTCTTATACCTCTTGGGTTGAAATCTTCATCTATCCAACTTGGGTGATAGGCCAACACTTCTTCTCCCTCTGGAGGTTTTTCCTCTTTGAATTTCTTCCAGTTCATCTCGCCTTTAATTAGTTAGACACAAATGTACAAGTTTTATTAAGATACCCTTCTGTCATCTCTATGAAATTCACACAATCTAATTTACTTAATTTGTAAATCAATGCCGGATTGTGTATTATGGCTATAATTTGTGTTTGTGGTTTATGAAATGACAATACATTGTAAATCTGCATTATGTTGTCAATATCAAGATTCCTGTCTGGCTCATCCATGAGAACCGTGTATTCAAAACTGCTTTCTGTTAATGTTATGCGGTTTCTTTTATAATACTTCAACAGGTTATCAATTCTTTTGATCCAAAATGCATTTGATTTTTTCTTGTATTCTGCAAGATCTTGCATTGGAAACGCATAATCCTTTTGGCTGAACATTAAATTGAAAAGTGATTCCAATGATAACACCACTTTTTCCCCATAAGATTTTTGAATACTATTCGCATACAAATCGAAATTGCTGATGTTTTTTAATACACTATCTCGATTTGTCTCCGTTGACGGCAATAAACGGAATACTTTCCCTATATAATCGGATGATATATCAATCCCATCAAGAACCTTGTCATCATCATCAAATATAGGTGGAAAATCCAGCGCCTCGATCGGCATTTCAGAGCACATGGACTTCTCACATAACGCATACATTGATATGATGTTAAGTAAGGTTGATTTTCCACTACCGTTTTTCCCTATAATCACATTCACTCCTGGCTTGAAAATAAATTCTCTGCCATTTTCAAACGCCTCTATGTCAGAAACATATTCAAAAGGAGTTTTTGTGTTGTCTTTTATTTTTACTGATGTTATCATATGTAATCCTTTTTAAAAATCAATTACCGCCCGAACCCCGTTACTATTGCACTTGCAGTTGCTGCCCGTGAGGCCATTGGAGAAGTACACGATCCATGCGGCGCTCTGGCTGTACTCGGTACTGGACCAATACCACGCCGAGCCTAACGGTTTTGCGCCTATGTATTCAAGCGCATCGTTTATACTGTCTTTGTAATGCGCCATTAGGTTGAGTTGTCTCAACGAAGGGATGTATTCTCCATCTTCCAGCAGATTTTTCAACTTTGGATTTCTGGCTACAAGGCGTTCCGTATTGCCGCGTCCGTCAATATCAAACAGCGCATCACATTCACGTTCGTAATATGTCTCACTTCCGGATTCTTTACGGCTATCATTGTCAAGCAACCGTACACTATCATGCTCCTCCAGCGAGATAGCAAACGATACGTCTTTGTGTTTTAATCCGATATAACGCACATTCTCTTTAATATTCTCTCCAGTAAACGGCTCAGCGTGTCCGTTTCCGTAGATTAGATACAAACCATCTTTTCTTGATGGTACTCTATTTTCACATACGCATCTTTCATTTTTTGGTCTTACAATTATGTTCAACTCATTCAACACATGATCTTTTATGACTTCCTTGCTTATTCTTTCTACAAAACCATAATTCCTTTGTTTAAGCTCATCATTTACCATACATCTGATCCAATTTTCTATCTGATTGTTTCCTCCGTATGTATTATGCATGCACCTTTTTACAAGCTTTTCCAATAATGATTCTATGTTTTTGATTATATCTTCTTTGGTAAGGTGAAGTTCATTTAGTATGCAGTTTCTTACCGCCTTGTATTCTTTACTTGTGCTCATGATATGCCCATTTAATACTGTGAATCATATTTTCTTTCTCTCCCGCTGTCTTCCCCTATAGGATTATCCCATCCGTATTTTACAGCCGTAGCTTTAAATAGAGGTAGCCCGTAAAATCTATAATCATCCTCATCCCAGTCTTCAAGACCTTCTTCCAGGATGTAGTTCCACATCATTACACATTCAAACATTAAACTGGCTGATATTCCTCTCTGATTTAATGCCTTTTCAAAACCGAATCTTACATCTTCTTCAAGCTGTTTCAAAACATTCTCCCTGGTAAATTCAACTACAGTACTGTTCCACCTTTCTTCGTTATTGTATTCTTCGTTCGGCTCCATACCGAAATCCTTTATCATGTTATATGGGATAAATTTAGCCAGTCTGTTAAAATCTCTACCGTCTAAACATTTTGATGCTAATCCTTTAAGTTGTTCTAATGTTTTCATAAGCAATTTTGTTTTATAGGTTAATCCCATCCTCCAGTAGTGTACAAAGATACATCTTCCTCCTCTACGTTTACACCTTTAATAGCCTGTAGAAGTTTTTTCTTTGTCTCCCGGCACATATTGTAACCATATCCTTTATACCGATATGAGCGCTCCCATGTACTTACCGGAAAAGGAATATTTTCGTCAATTACCAGCCTCTTCATATGAAGATGTTCGAAGAATTTCTCATGATAGAGTAGTTTGTACTCGTATGCTACTATACTTGCAGATGAGAATGGAAAATAATCATCTTCTTTTTCTTCGTATTTGGGCTCCTTATAGTAAGCCATTTTTGCCACAGTAAAATCGAAGCTCCTAAGAATCTCTTTCGGCTTTCCAAACTCTGACTCTATGAACTCTATCCATACCTTTTCTCCCTCTTTCTGGAACGCACATACCTTCTCATTTCTGTACTTAAATTTCCATCCTTCTTTCTGATGTTTTTCATCATTGAACGAATCAATAGCCTCCTGAAAATCGCTTTCACTTTCAAAGAAAATATCAATGTCTTTTACTCTTTCTCCGGAAAGGATATTTTTAAAACATCCACCAGCTATGAATCCTTTGTGGCCTTCCATATACTTGTCAAGCCATCTTATTTGCCAGAAATTATCTGGAGTATCTATTACAAAATTATTCATATTGTTTATGTTTTGCCGTTACCAAGCGAGATAAAAATTCCGCTTCACAATAATACAATGAGTGTAATTACTCAGGTCGATTCCGTTGTCCGTAAATGCATCCAGGACCCGTTTTTCCACGTATTTGAGTTTTACTGTTATCCCCTTCTTAAACACTTCTATTAACTTCTCATTGCACTCAATAGGTCCAATAAGACAGTATCTATTCGAAGGACTGTCTGATATACAATATGTCTGACATCCTAACATGTTGCTTAAAATTACTTCGTTCATAATTTCTCTATGATTCTAATATGGTGTCTACAAACTCCGTTATTTTATCAACGGATTCTTTTGATAAGGTATATCTTCTCCAATCCCATCTAAAATGCGCTTTTGGGAGATTTTTAGTAGAATATTTTTCATTTCCGTCCTTGTTAGTCCATTCGTAATTATCCTCTGGATCCGCCACTTTTATCCCCGATTTAGGTCCGTTACGAAAGCTATATAGCATTCTTATAACCGATTCAAAATCCGAACCTATATCAAATAGCATATGATACACCTTGTTTATTAAAGCCCTATCAGCTTGTTCCAAGTCTTCACCAAACAACTCTCTTACACTCCAATTTTTCATTTCTGAATAACGAATGAAATTAAGTTTCCCTTTTTCTATATTAGGATTTTTTCTTGATAATACAAGCTCCAAATCTTTCACAAATGATTCTTTTAGCTTCTGTTGTCCTAACAAGGCGGTGTATTTACTTACTATATCCATTATCCAAAGTTTTTTAATATTGCTCCAAACGAATCATATTTAATCCCTAATGTATCATGCGCCTTTTGGGATCCACATTCACATTCTCCTACCTTATGTTCTGATCCACAATCGCATAAGTCGATCCCCAAATGGTTGACGCAGTGGTCGCAGCAGCAGGACTGGTGAAGCCATGTGGCATCACCAGCATCCAAATCCAATTTTTCAAATGTTTCCCAAAACATGCTATTCGAAGCTCCATTATCAAATCTGATAGTGACTGCACCGCATTTACATTTTGTATGTATTCTATTTTCATATATGTTCCATTTTCAAAATTTCTGGGGACAGATATTCTTGTAACTCCAATTTGCGTATTGGAACAAGACAATCCAGATGTTTAGCATCCATTTCTTGCTTATCTTCATCTACCCACGTTAAAGTACCTTCACTGCTACATTCCGGGCATTTGTCAGCTCCACATGGAAGAAGCATTTGTGCTCCACATAAGACACATCTTACCCAGTCTCCGTGCTGCACCCCTTCGTATGTTCTTGTTTTCATATTTATTGTTTATCATTTATAACATTTACTTCTTCGCTCCACAAACGTATCTTATATATCGGAGTGATGCCGATCAGAATACCACTATCTTTGCCCCAATATTGAAGTGTTTTGGACTCAATTTTATGATGCAATTCTTGTATTCCTCCTTTGTTTCTGTCATAAGGAGAAAAATCAGATAATTTTACCGTTTTCATTTTTCTGGATTTTCAGCAGTTTCTAAAAGACATTCATTGCCCTCAAAAGGAATGCAACAATCCCATAATGTTCCATTAGAACATTCGTACTTATAAGGCAATCTATTATAATCGTCCACAATTTCCCTTGCAAACAAACTGATATTCCATTTTTTATTTCCTTCTTTTCTTACCAGCACTTTGTCAAACGGCTTAAACTCATATTTCGGTTTTTCTTCAATTCCGAAGAAGCGTTTCAAATACTCTTTAGCTTTAGGTTCTTTGCTTGCCTTTAATGCGTCAACCAACTTTTGTCTTTCGGACTCAGTGGCAAATCTGTATTTTTCTATCTGATTTTCCCAAGCAGATAAACCATCTTCTATTTTAAGAATACCTTTTTGATTTAAAGAGGCATAAAAAGACGTTAAATATTTCCCATGTGTATTTAAAATAAAGATATAGCTACCATCTTTATCACTTAACACCTCTCCATCTTTAAACGTAGTATATTCTGGAACTTCAAGAAGGAGTCGATTTGCGCTGCTAAGTGCTTTTCCTGTAGCAGAAAACCAGTCTGCCGATACAGAAATCGAATGAATTACAACCAATAACGGACAATTTGACGAATTGTCTTCATATACGATTTCTGCTCTATTTTGTCCTTTCTCTGTCACAATACGACCTGCTATTTCCCCTATGTTTATTTTTTTCGCCGTTTCTAAATCAAACGGAATTGTTGCTGTTCTCTGTTCCATGATCTTATTTGCTTTTATTAGTTCCTAAAAGATGCTCATTTCCTTGGTATGGGATACACTCTTTGTATCTCAAACCTCCCAAGCATTCATATTTATATTCTTCTTCTCTTACTCTGGCAAATAAGTGTAGATTCCAATTTCCCAAATTGCTTGCTCTCACCAAGACTTGATCGAATGGCTTAAAATCGCATTTCTTTTCTTTAGTCAGCAAGTATTCGTACTCACTTAGATATTGTTTTATTATTCCTGCTTTTTTAAGGTTTTCTGTATTAGCAATTCTTTCAGCAAAAGATTTTTTCTCTTCCTCTGTGGCTAATCTAACATACTTGGATTTATCCTCACCACACACACTTGTCCATATTGGAACTTCTTCAGATGTAATCTCGCCATATGCCGATATACCATATATGCATCCCATATCTCCTTCTCTATTAATAATACCATTATATATAAATGGGTTCCCAAGCGTGCTTATTAATACATCTCCTTTCTTAAAATACGCTCCAGCCTCTACTTCCAATTCCAGAACGTTGTTGAAAAAAGTACGACCTTCTGTATCGGCATATATAGCACTTATCCCAGATTCATCTTTTTTTACAAAAAGTAAATTATAACGATCTGCACAGTCTTTTGACTCATATACAAATTCTATTTTAATATTACCAATTAATACTGAACCTTCTATTTCTCCGCTTTTAATTTTTCTCGCCGTATTTAAATCAAACGGAACAATAATTGAATTTTTCATATCTTTTCGTTTTTAATTGTTATAAAACAGGATGGGTTACTTACGCCCATCCCAGTTGTTTTGCAATACTTTCCATCTCGCTATACGCAATACGATGACACCCGGCTGTCAGTATATCGTTTTCATACCGGTTTATACTCCACTTATTGCCATTCACATCCTCTACCAGGCCATGCCGGAACTGGCCTCCCCGGTGCAACAGCGACACCACCTGCCACATCCTTCTGGCTTCTTCTATCCCAATTTTTATTTGTTTGCTTGTTTCAATAATTCCTTCTTTTATACGCATCCAAGCATTTACGTCAGCAATATCAATAAAATAATATGAATGCAAGAAATTAAGTTCTCCTGACTTCCATTTTTCTAATCTTTCATAAAAATCCTTACGAAATTTGTCTAATTCTTCTTCCCTTGCCCTACGCTTTTTTTCCTGTTTTGTTTCTATATTTACTCTATGTCTTTCAACTCTTTCCCAATATTTCAACCAAGTTCCTTCACCACAAACTTCATCTACAATCACATTAACGGTTCCAAGGACTTCCAGTGCTTGATGATTCAACAATATCTGGAAAATACGTTTCAATTCACGGGCATGTTCACGTTTAATCTTATCTGATTTCCGTGATAATTCATGGTTAGTTCCAAGCCATTCGTTTGCGCTCTTTTTAAGAAGACTCTTGGGAGTCCCCATATCGAAAAACTCAATATAATCCATCAGATTTTTAAACGTTCCCCAAATATCTCGATAGGACAATTCGGCTTTTGCTTTTTTGTATTTTTCAATAGCATCTTTAATGGATTCCAACATATTGGTAACAAAGAGCATGTTGCCGATACAATATGATATATTACATTCAACATAGAATACCTTTGAGCCAGTTGGTATTGCTTCACGAACATAATATTGATGCTTGCTTGTAGTAGAAGAATAATATGTATCATTAATCAAATACGCCTTTTCTCCACGCTTGTTTCGCGCGATTCTTCCAACCTCGAAATGTCTTCCATAGGAGTAAATACTTTCTCCTTCAAAATAGAAGTTACTACCATTTGCAGATTCTTGCTTTTCGTTTGCCCACAAGTGAGCGACCATTGAATTGTTCATATAAGTATCTTTTTAATTGTTTAACTTACCTCTATTATATGATTCTCTTTGTTCATATTTTTCAATACGTTCGGTTATCATATCGCAGAACACTTGCCCTTCTTTTTCGGAACCTCTGAAGTAACCAATCATCTTCATAATATTCCCGTTAAACTCATGGACAAACTTATTGTAATAATGCTCTCCCATAACTTTCCCGTATTTTTCCATGAACAAATTCTTGTCCAGTGATTCATCCTTAAAACAACGGTTGTAATCCCATCTTACGACACGAAACAGTGTTTCGAAATTCAATCTTTCCATATCCTGTATTTTATTTAAGCTCAAACTTGATACCTTCCGGCAACTGAGAGCGGTCCACCTTGTTCACAAAATCATCAAACTCTTCCTGTGTGATTTTTTCTCCATAACTGTTCCAGTTGAAAGACAAAGTGTTCGTGTGAGGATAATATATAACATTATTAATTGGCAATCCATAATCAAACACACAGAGCATTATCTTCTTTTCTGCTTCTGCTTGTCTGATTTTCTTATCGTATCGCTCACAAATTTCAGCACGCTTTTTCAACATCTTTGCCTTATGAGCCTCTTCCCTACGTTTTTCGATACTTTCTGCGGAATAATACCCAGCTTTAATGCGCTCTTCAACAAGCAAACGTTCCTCGTCCGTTAATGTCAAAGTAAACCTTTCCTTTTCCGGCATATACGGATTTACCCATTTCTTGCCACACAATTTTTCAAGTTCCGCAATAAGTTCTTCTGATTCTCTTTTCCATCTATCTACGATTCCAAGACTGAAAAGCAGATACTTGAAATACATCTTATCCTCAGAGGCTTTATATAATTCTACGCATTCTTGTTCTGATATACGCAAATACTCCATTGCCACAGACATACCACTTCTTCTAACGTGATATATGCCATTTTCCACCGGATACATAGGAGCACCATAATGGTTACAAAGATGCAACGATATGAATTTTGCCAATTCCGGAAAATGTTTTGCAACTTCATCATGGCAGCAGCCTCCTAAGTAATCCTCATATTTTCCATGCTTGTTTTTCCAGTCAACGTCGGCTGTTATGCTCCAGTCGCATATGTTATTTTTGCAGTCATCATCCAAAGAGATTCTAACTGTTATTCTATAATCTTCTTCATTTTCTGTAAAGAATTTTGTACCTGAATAAAACAGTTTGTTTGTAGTTTCCATATTATTTTAGTTTAATCATTACACTTATGAAAAATAAAATCTGCACACTCTCCGGGAAGTGTTCCTGCGTCATTACAACGGTAAAACCCTTGTGTTTCCAAATCTACATCTACCGGATAACCTTCTGCTGCTTCCAAGAAGCGTTGGATTTCCTCACATTCTTCATCTGTTAATCCAGTGTAATCATCATTGATTAACGGGCAAGCCCAATAAGAGGGCAACCTGTATCTTATTACTTTTATGCTCATAGTTTTATTAATCTACAGTTACTATCTTCAAATACCGGAACCTTCCCTTGTTCTCTAAAATAAGCAGTGGCCACCTTGAAAGCATAAAGCGGATTTACTTTCTGGATTTCTTGTTGTGATTTATAGAAAGATAGCGGCTTACATACATAGAAATTTTCATTGCCAAGACTCCCAAAAAGCCAATCCATACTACCTTCATCACAATTAGTGCCACCCAGTATTATTAAATCACATCCGGTCTTCCGGGTTCCCAAAATAAATGCCTTGTTCTTATTCTCTGGCTGCATAAATATCTCCTTGTCGATTTTAAACCAGTCGCTCTGGCGACTCTCCACATCCCGGCGAACTATTTCGTCAATTTCAAGTGCATATTCTTCTTGTGTTTTCATAAGATATGTTATTAAATGTAGTTATATAATTTCTGGATAAAATCACTCATGGCATCAGCATACACAACCTATTCTTCTAAGCCATTCTCTATCATGACTTCCTTTATCAATTCATCTGTCTCCTCGTAACATCCCCAGCAAGAATCAACCTCTTCCCATTCTTCGCAATCTTCATCCTCTCTTGATTCGTCTTTGTATTTCTTGGTAAATGCTACCTTCTTTTCAAGAACGTACCCTTTTACATCTCCCCACATCCACATACCTATGGACTTTACTTCATTATCTATAATTTTGGCACAATCTTCTTTCCAATCTCCTTCTTTGTTGCAGACTTCATTATCATATTTTTCTTTTGTAACGTATGCTATCCCTTTTATATAATCACCTTGACTATAACCCCTTGTTGACCACTCTATAGCTACCACATCTTTTCCATATTTGGATATGATATCTAACAGGTCTTCATCATCCAGATCCTCTATTAATTCTCCTCTGTAATCAAAGTCCTTCAAATCACCTGGTAAAAACTCTTGACCTATATATGGACTTGTCTTATGCTTCAACTCCCATACATTGCTACCTCTGTTGTATGTGAATGAGATCCCATTCGCTTCCCCTTTCTTTAAATATTTTACAATATCTTTCTGTTTTATATGCTTCATTACAATAGCATCAATAACATCTCTAAGATCATGCTTGTTATCGTAGAAGAAAGTTTTCCAATTGCATTCATCATGCAATCGATGCATATCAGAGTATTCAAAAAAGAATGACCCAAACAAACCCCAATTAGTTATAGGGCATTCTGAATCATGGCAATAATACACTTTAATGCGATAATCGCCTACTTCTTTTGTTGTAATAAGATCGTCTTCCATGTCTTTATATTTTAAATAGTTCTTAATTTTTCTGCTGCTGTCATAATATTAATCTGTTATTCTGTAATAATAATCAAGCTCTTCTCCCTTAAAGTTATTCATGGCATACTCGTCAGCTTCTCGCCACAACCGGTCATACAGTGCAGCCAGTTCACGATTGCTGTCATAATGCTGCCAGATTTTATGATTCAATACGAGCGTTAATTCCGTGAAAAACTTATAATCATCTTTCCATTCACTGAATGCACGTTTGTAGGTATCTTTGACACCTGCTATACCATACTTGTCGGCTATGCTGAAATCATCCCAAAAGGTAGTCACCGAATCATAGCCTATTTCTTCCATAAATTCTTTGAATGTCATAAACTATTATTTTAGGTATATGATTGCCTTATCTTATTAATAACCTCTTCCTTAAATTCGTAATACTTATATATACGACCTTTGTAGTCAGCTATCATTTCTTCAATCTTGCTTTTGGATGCCCATAGCCCGCAATACACATAGCAATCCGATAATCTATCTACTGAAGAAACACCAATCAACATCATTTTAGAAAATGGATTTCCCTCTTTTTCCAATTCTTCTCTCGCTCTGTCTGTCACCGCATCCCACCATTGCCCTTCACACTTCTCTATCTCCCCGTTGTTAAGTACGATATCGAACTTTCTACCTCCGAAAGCTTCTCTTCTCTCATTTCTCTTTGCAAGGAAATCATAGAATACACCTCCTATCCTTCCAATAATGGTATCATCTCCGTACTTTGTGCTAATTTTATCAGGCATTTCGTCGAAGACGAGGTACTTATAGTCTCCTGATTCAACTACGTATAATAAATTCATGATCTATTCCTTTAGATGTAAGTTATGCCGCCAACCTTAATCTGCATTATATCGTTTTCAAGCATAATGAAATTATTTTGTTTTATGGATCCAAATATCAATCCATATACACTTACCGTATTAAACAGCCTAACAGTGTGAAAATCTTCATTTAGCTTTACTCTGTTTTTATCCCAATATCCCAAATCGTTGATAGTTATAGGGAATCCTCCTATGTTGTTATACCTGTAGTAATTGTTTTTATTGAAAACTATTTTCTTTATTAATAGGTTCCCGACGCTTTTCATGTTGAATCCGGACAACTCTATCTGTTCTGAAATATAATTAATCAAATTATTATGATACGTGTTTGGCTTATCTTCTCTCTTGTCAATGATTTTCTTCCATTTCTTCGTTAGTGGAACCCTAATATCCATATATGTATTAAATACTACTATGGTGGGACATTCTTCTTCAAACTTAGTTAAATCTTCTACTCTCATAATTATCAAACTTTTGCATTATCATACAATTCTCTTGTATATGGACTGTATATTGTTCCAGATTCTACTGCCCCTGGCTCTACGGCCATCAATCCTACACCTACCTCATAATACAATTCAAGGTCTATTGGCATCATCGCCTCCTTCTTTGCTTCTTCTTCGCTTAAGCCGGAAAGCATCAAACATTCTACTTTGTTTGCATATGCAATAGGAAACCTCTCTGGATCTAATCTTACTGAAATTATTTCAGCATCCTCTGCACTATTAAGAACTAACTTATTTTTCATATTTATATTGTTTTCGCTGTTCACTATCTGATTAATATATGGGCCTGGCCACAAACAGCCAGGCTGACCTCATGCCAGGGCGGGCTCCGCCTTACTCTGGCTGTTCCACCCACTCCCTGTATCCCACGTTAAAACCAATAGGATCATACCTTTTGATCATAGTGCCATAATTCTCTCTACCGCAATACCTGTTCTTTCCTCCAATGATCCATGCCTCATCGTCTCTATCTGGAGATATTGAGTTAAGATACTTCTCATAATCTTTTCTACTCTTTCCCATCTTTGTCTTGATTTAAGCAATAGTTAATAAAATAAGCAACCTGTTCATTTTCCCCTGTATTATCATAATCACCTAAAGTCATATCATCATAATCCAGCAGAACTATACGAAAATCGTTTTTTTTGACATACACCTCCGTTAAAAACATAGGAATCCCATTAATTTCTATTATCACCGGAAACTGATCATCAAAGTCAAACGCATCATTAGTTTCTTTAAACTCTTTAAATTCTTTGAATTTTAGCTTTATAATTCCATTGTTTTCTGCTAATGCTTCTTTGATGTACTTTAATCTTTTTGCATTCAGACTGACCTCTGCTTCTTCTATTTCTTTATACAATTTATTTAGATCCATATTCCACTATATTTATGTTGTCAAATTTTTCTTTTATAATATCCAAGGCGCCACACTCGTTTGTTATCATAGCATGCTTTCCTGGCTTCATTCTCCACAGATTAAAATACCTTGTCACATTCATAGTGGCATTAAATAATGATATTTCGTATCTTGTGTTCCCATTTTCATCATGTCCCGCTTTTTTAAAATAACATAGGGTCGGCTTGTATTTGAAATAATTAAAAAGCCTATACCATCCCTTTCCGTTACATGTTTCACAATTCCATATTCCAGCAAGCTTCCTATATCCCCTTACCGGTATTCTCTCTATTTCTTTTGGTACGATCTTGACATACTTTCCTTCTCCGATTGGTATGGTCATATTACCTGCCTCTTTCGTGCAAAAGTATTCTATTTCAGATGCCATTCCTTTATACATATAGAACCGGTATAAGTTCCCGTCAGGGTCTACCCGATCCATGTAATATAATATCACTTTATCTACTTTTATCGTTTTCATTCCTTTATTCTACTTATCTTTAAATTGTTATTCCCACAGTATTCCTTCAACCAACTATCCGTTAGATAACGGTTAACTCTATCGTATTTCTTTTTCGGACCCTTGCTCCAGAATTTCCATTCGTTTGTAATATCGTTCCCATATTTATCAAACCAATAGATATAATACACTACGTTACCGTATAAATCCACTTTGTTTCTCTCCTGTATGATTACCTCGTAAGGCATTTCCTTGTCTCTTTTCTCCATCTTTATCCTCCTTTCTTAAAAAAAACGACACCTATCTTCACAGACCAGTGCCGGCAACTAACTTACATGGAAAACTACTTAACCTCAACTAATTCTACAGAGTTGTAGAATTTAGTGAAGCTACCAACAAATTCTCTTATATTTTTATATTCTTCTGGTCGTTCTCTGTTACCGTCTTTTATATAATTTACCCACAGTCTATCCTCTATGCTCTTAATCGCACTCTCTATAGTAAATTCGTCGCTGACACACATTAAGCACGAAGACCCGGTTTTCTTATGCGGTTTATACACCCTTGAAAAAGACCACATTTTTATCCTGTCGTATATATATCCGTTGTTGGGATAAACGAATCCTATCCGGCTGTCACCTTCTTTGGCGTAAAATACACCCGGCTCCTTTCCTCCCTTTCTATATACCACAAATCCTTTTTCTTTTAGGATCTTAACCACTTTATCTAATTTATTTTCTACGTTCATTTTCATGCAAAAATTTAAAAACGACCTTCATTACATTTCCAAAGTTCTCCACCTTAACCCACTCATGAGCTACTGCTCTAAGTACGGATGTCTCGTATGTCGGAATATCGTCTTCTTCAACCACCTTACAAGAAGCCAGAACTCCTTCGGTCGGCTTTAGTCCTCGATCATGCAGCTCGCAGAGACCGTCCGGCTGGCGGAATGCGCACCACCCGTCTTTCACTGTTGGCTGGATCATCGCTATTGGTTTTTCTTTCACTGCAAGATACCCTACCATCCACATTGTTTCTTTTAGCCTGTCAGCGTATCCGGCATCTATGATAGCTTCTATGTCTTTTGGCGTACCAATACAAGGAACCTCACACATGTTCTTGCATTTATCACATGTACAAGGCTGCTCCCATCTATTATGATCTATGCCAACCAACTTCTTTATCCGTTCTACTTCCTCTTTCATATTATACTGTCTCTGTTAGTTTTTCGTAATACAACTTCATTTCCGGTGAAGCGTATTCCATGAATGCTTCGAATAAGTGTGGTACCTCTATTATCATATTCACATTACAACCTTCTGTCTGTGAAAGCGATTCAAGATCATTACTGTACAGGCACGTAACATAGGCACCTATATTAAATACATGCAAATCTATCCTTACGTATTCTATACATGAAGACAATGCATTAAACAAATTCTTTACTTCATTCTTGTCAAAAAGTTCTACAAATTCTCTCAACCCCATCATTTTACCACCCTTTCTATGTGTTTAATTAATACTACTGCTATTCCCTTACCGGTTTTTATCGCACATTCCGACCCTTTTATCCATTCTACACACCCTACATACTTTTCCGTAGCATGAAATCCGGGATTGTATTTTCCAGATGTACTGAACTCTACCGTATCCCCTACCCTCAGATCATCAAAAGCAATAGACCATGTGGTCCAAATTCTGTCATGTCTCCCAGGCTGAATGGCCCCGATTACGCCTTTTTTACGACCGTTTTTTATTGCCCTTAGTATTATCTTCCTATCACCTTCGATAAGGCTGCAAAAGCGCCCGTAAAAGGTCAAATCAACCTGTTTTCCTCCTATTTCTTCTCTTATTTTTGTTATTCTGTTCATTTTCTGATTTTGTTTTATTTTTTTCTTTGTTTTTTCTATCTTCTATAGAAGATGATAATAACATTATCTTTTCTATGTTACTTTTTGACTGTAAAAAAGAATCGCATTTCATTACTACTACCACCTTCTTAAGTTCCCCATTATCGTATAGCGATACACGCATCATGTTTTGCACCTCGTCCACTATCAGACCTGGAGTAGTCTTAGCCATTTTGCGTAGCTTATTATACTCCGGTCTTTCCATTTCCTCTGTTTATTACTCTATAGTATTTATCCTTATCCCCTTCTTTCAACTTCTCCAGATAGAAAATTCCATCATGTAAATGAGACAAACAAAACCTGTATCCGTATTTCTGTACTCTTCTTACATGATCCCGCAGTCTTATCTCTTCACTTTTGTCTTGTACTTTGATTTTAATACTGTCTCCTTCTTTGATTGTGTATAAAATAGTTTGAATCTCTTCTTTTTTCATCTTATAAAATATTTTAACGGCAGCACCTATACTCACGCACCACTACTGCCTTATGTTTAACAATTAAATACTTAACTCTTCAATGGTCAAGCCTTTTTCTTTTGCCCACTTTAGCATCGCGCATAATTCTGTTTCTGACTTATATTTCGGATCACGCCACGCCCATCCGAATTTATCCAGGACATGATGATATAATTCGTCGGCCTTTGCCGTGTAAATGTCTTTGAATAAATGCTCCGAACCTTCCGGTATAAGCATCTCTGTTGTTGCAAAATCGGAATACGATAAACATCCGTAAGCATATTCTGTTATTTCACTCCATGCTTCTCCGGCTTTAAATCCAAATTCTTTTACAAAAGCCAAAGTTAGATACATATTTAATAATATTGTTACATCATATCCGGAATCCGACTTTCTTTCTATTATTTCCTTTTCAAATTCCTTTAAATCTTCAGGCCCTAAAAAGATGTATCCTGATACCGACCGGTAATTAGTCTCCGCATACTTCTTGCATTTATCATCATTGATAATCTTACCAATGTTAGATAACATCTTTTGCCTCCATTCATCACAAAACTCTACCTCTACGTTCATCCAATCAGTACCATAATTATATTCTCTCGGATGTCCGACCGATGTTACCTTTATGTTATTCACGCCATATCCGTAAAGGCGTTCACTTACCTCATTCGCCCATTCCTGTACAAAAGGAATAAACTTATTGTAATAAGAATCAAAATCAAAATCCGATTCCTCCTCATATTCTGGCATCTCTTCATAATCCTGTTCAAAGAAATGACGAGGATCTGCTATTGTTTCGTAGAAACTTACGTTAATGAAACAAAACTCGTTAGTTGTCGTTTTTAATATCATAACTTTTTGTATTTACGTACATTTTTCTTGCCATAGAATCTACACATGGCACGAATCTGACTATAAAATACTTTTGTCCTCCTGGCCTCAAAGTATTTAAACATTTCTTCATTCTTTGTTTCCCAAACGTAATCCGTTTGGGAACTCATGCGATCTTTCTCCTTGCGTGAATAATGGTAATATGATACCACAACACGTTTCATACCATTCTTTACAGGTACGATATTTACGTCTATACTATTCTCTGTCATATTATTATTGTTTTATGCATTATACAAATACAAAGAGCGCATACCTTCACAGGCCGGCGCTCCTTTCAATAAAAATGAAAAAACTAATATTACATAAACATATTGTTTTCTACTCTTTATTACAATACTTTTGTTCCGCAATTATTATATCTTCCGTACTCTTTTTTCGTATCATTCAAGATTTCAAAAACCATCTTCTTGTGATCTTCGTTTGGTAACTTATCCTTAACAGCCGATATTACGCCCGCTATAGACGTAAAGCCTGAATCTGTTATTGAACACAGCAACACACCTCTGTCGGCTCCGGTGCTTATTGCTGACGCCTTTATAATATCATTCTTATATATTCTCATAACTTTTTTGTTTTATTGTTTGTGAGATGCCCAGAATCGAACCAGGACCGGCACATACGCACCGGCACGCCGCGTCATCCCCTCTATGATGCAGAAATAGGCATGCCTATCCTCACGAACCGACATGCCAAAACCCAAAACTTAATTTGATGAATAAAATAGATTAACAAAAATACTATTCTAATTCTTTTATAATATCTTTCACAATATTCAGCCTTACCTCCTTCGTTTCTGGACTAATACAACCAAACCACCCATAAAACTTTCTTGTTTCCTCTGGTTCTGTGGCCATACTTATCTTCTCCTCCAATTCCGGGAAATATATTCTCACCATTTCGTCTGAACGAAACTCATAGATATTTTTATGTGTTTTGAAATACATAAACACTACATTTCTTAACGCAACACATATGTATTCCCCATCCTCTAACCTATCAATCATCTCATATACCTTTTTCCATATGAATAATCGCTCTTCTTTTGTAAACATATCCTTCTTTATTTTTATGGTATTATTTGACTGTATGCAGACTTTTCCATGTACACAATATTATGCTCCTGTCCAAATATCTTCTTTGCCACCTCTTTCTTTATCGCACAATATCTTCCTGTACGATACGGATTCTTTTGATCTGATCCATCCTCGACTTCGATAATAAAACAGCCTCCGTCATCTATTATCTTTTTGCAATCGTCACATACTCCGCCCGTGCATATATGATGCGGCGCCTGACCTTTGATATTATTTCCTAATAAAGCAATGCCCATCTCTGCACCACATATCATGCAGACTTCTATAGACGGATTCAATCCGTGCTCTGGGTGTAATGTGATACCATCTTTCATTTTCTTTCCTCCTTTGTTTTTAATGTTGTGTGAGATCGCCGGAATCGAACCGACTTGCTGCACCATGAATCCCATAAATCAAATGCTCCGATCTTCGCAGATGGGAGCATTCTGTCTAAAGCATAAGAAAATTAATGAAGAAAATTTTTCTCACTTACGCCATAGCATCTAAAATAGCTATCAACACTATTTCTATGACAAGCATAATAGAGAATGTCTTAAATATCTTTTTCATATCTCCTCCTTTTTTATCTGTTCTTTTCACGTTCCACAATAAACTGTTCCGGATCTGCTCCGACCTACGCCCTACCTACAACCGCAGGCCTTAGCCCAAGGCGCCGCCTACTCCCCCTCTATGGCAGCCTGTTCGTACCTACAAATCCAATCTCCATCTACACAACTATCACTACGCGATAACAAACATTTATCCTTATAACAATCATAAAAAATACACCTATCACAACTGTAATCCTTAACGTCTACACAGCTAACTACCTTAGCATATACTATACCATCACTGCCTTCTATTCCTTTCACCCCAAAAATAGAACCTTCTACTTCTTTACTCAAATCTAAATCGGGTGCAAAATCATATACGTTCATACCATCCATATTTTAATTGTTAAACATTCCGATTACCACTAATCTATAGAATATAGTTTTCAACTCTCAACCTATTGAATTTTGTAGAATAAACTCACATTATGCTGTTTTAAAGCACTGTAATCCTTAATTTTGTGGGAAAACCCTACATAATGTTGTTTTAAAACGCTTATCTATTGAATTTTGTTGGTAGGGAGTGCCCTCCCCCTCCCTCTCTCCAACTCCCGCTAATCCTCCGGCTTTCCGCATAGAACCTGCGCTCTCGGCCTCACTACAGGCATACGGAGAGCGCTACAAGCTTATACTCTGGCATGGAGTATGGGGGATTTGGAGATAATATCATTCCATAGAGAGAATAGAGAGCCTTCAGCCCACGCCCTACCGCCTGCTCCTCCTATCGAGATAGATATTCAAACCTATAACACAAGCTAATAACAAAAAGCAAAAGAACATTACAATATTATACTGATCTGGTCCGTACTCTAACATAGACCTTACTCCAACCGATAAAAAATACAGGTCAGATACTAATAAAAACCACCACATAAAATAAAAAATTTACAATAAGTATGTCCAAAAATACGGGTATTATAAAACCTAACTAATTGATAATCAAGCATACCTCATTTTTAAGAAAAATACAATAAGCCTAATTTTCAATCCATAGAGACGAAAAAGGCGGCATCCGACGCCCTATTTTGGGTCAGAAAACCGCCTCAAGTTTCGTTTTAGACCAATTTTAACGACATGATATAGACAAAATACCGGCATTATATCCGAACGCTCCTATTTTAGTTTCGTTTTAGACCAATATGGCTCACATCCGACGTTCACTCTCAGAATATCCTACCCATGAATATAAAGAGTAAGATACAAAAATAGGGCTGCTCCGATATTCGAAACAACCCTACTCCTATTTAAATGCTGTTTATGTTTTCCTTGACGTATGTTCGTGATGTATGAACTTTACGCTTGCATTTATCCTTTCCTGTATCGGCATGATACGCTTCTTTAAGATCACGATACAACATAAATTCCCGATACGCTCTTTTCCGCTTTTCTTTAGCTTCTTTCCTGGACAGACCGCGAACGTCTACCATGTGAGATTTAAATTTCCTTTCCATTTTCTTTATGCTTTAATTATGATTAACCCCAGCGGTTAAGTGCTTCAATATAGAAACCTTCCGCCTCTTTGTACTCACTTTCGCTTAGTGCTTCAACCGTCTCGATATAGTTACGCAATGTTATTTTTACGCAACTGTTTTTAGATTTATTGAACGCTTCAGTTAAAGCGTTGATCATTGCTTTCTTTCCCATGTTATTATATTGTTTATAATTTAGAGGTTGCTCCGGAATCGAACCGAACACGCATTCCTATTCTATACGAATTTTATGCTACAACCAACAGCCCGTAATTAGTACGTAGTTCTTGTGTACAGGCCCGTACTATGTTGTTATTATATTTTCCGTCTGCTACACAACTTAGCCACAAATAAAGGCGATTGTGTCCCTGCGTTTTGATATATCACGCTCCTACATGGTAGGCTACATGTTTATACCCTGTAATTTAATCTACAGCCTTGTCCTATTTTACGTGTAGGCAAGTAAGACACGTTTCGATCTGGAGATAAACCGCGTACAACGGTATGTTTTCCAAACTGTACTAACATACCTAACATAAACCACACTTATTTAGTGCAGTTCATGCAGCAATACCGTATCTTTAATTGCCAACGGCTTCGATACCGGTATATCTATCTCCAATATGTAAAATAACTCTCTGTTTTGTCAGCTTCAGTCTAAAGCATACGCGGGACGTGCACCCACTGACAACGGCGTACAAGCGCGTTTAACGGTACGCGCCTAACCTTTTTTACTGCTGGTTGCTTTCATGCGTTAAATACTCACTCACACACTTTGCAATGGTACGGATTGAATAAGATTTAATCTTAACGGCTACATAAGTAGCTTTATACTCATCCGCTTCTTTAACAAGCCACTTTGCGCTTTTTTTAGCCTCCAATGTTTCAGCGGTTGAAAAACCGAAAGGTTTAT
>ERZ839823.97-NODE-97-length-139974-cov-5.851729_pt1 | contig 139974 bp, 115 predicted proteins | sample MGYA00519862_ERZ839823 | MGnify/ENA primary metagenome ERZ839823 (study PRJEB31850, sample SAMEA3708853) | human gut metagenome | biome: human gut; feature: human-associated habitat; material: faeces | place: China | collected 2014 ...
ACGAGCGGGGGCTCCTATCTTTTTAGTGCCCTCGGATTGGGTCATAGTGTCTGTCGTTGCCAAAACATCGGCGTAGCCATTGGGGACGCTCTTTAATGACTGGTCGTTTAAGAACGTCCCCAATGGCTACACTCAAAAACGGCGCCCGTCGGCGATGTTGCCGGCGGGCGCCGTTGTCGTGTGGGCGGTTATGTCGTGTGGACTGCCGTTGAGCGTCCGGGTCTGTGCTCTACAGTGAGTCGATAAAGCGCTGCTGGGCGGCGCGGCCGGCCTCGTCCCATTTAAAGACGCCGGCGTTGTCGAGCACGTGGCCAAACACCACGCCGACCTCCTCGTGCAGGATGCCGATGGCGTTGTCCACCGTAAGCTCGTTCGCGCGGCGAGCAAAGACATCCGCGGCCCATGCGGCGTGGCTACGGCAAAGATCGTCGCTCTCGAGCGCTGCGGCAAGGTCGTAGCTGGCATCGGCCTTGGCTGCCAGCAGGTGCTCGCGGACAGCGCCGAGCTCGGGAACCAGGCGCGGCGGAAGAATAGCCAGGCCCATAACCTCGATCAGGCCGATGTTCTCCTTCTTAATGTGGTGATACTCGGCATGTGGGTGGAAAACGCCCAGCGGATGCTCGTCGGTCGTGATATTGCAGCGAAGCGCCAGGTAGGCCTCGTAAATCTCGCCGCCGGCGTTGCCGCGGGAGTCGACGCGGCGGATGACGGGCGTCACGGTGTTGTGCGCTACGCCGTCGGCCGTGTGCGCGATAACGCCCACAGACTCGTCGGTCCACTCGCGCCAGGCGAGGATAATCTTCTCGGCAGCGTCGAGCAGCTGAGCGCGGTCATGCGAGCGCAGGCGCAGCACCGAGAGTGGCCACTGCAGCACAGTGCCGGTGACCTGGTCAAAACCGGGCACGCTAAACTGCGAGACCTCGGCGGCATGCATCATGGGGAACTCGTGCGCGCCGCCCTGGAAGTGGTCGTGCGACAGAATCGAGCCGCCCACGATAGGCAGGTCGGCGTTGGAGCCGATGAAGTAATGCGGGAACAGGTCCACAAAGTCGAGCAGGCAGGTCAGGCCCTTGCGGTCGACGTGCATCGGACGATGCTCGGAGCTCATGGCAATGCAGTGCTCGTTAAAGTACGCGTACGGGCTGTACTGGAAGCCCCAGCGCTCGCCGTCGAGCTGGATGGGGATAACGCGCAGATTCTGGCGGGCGGGGTGAGCTCCGCCGTCGGCTGCGGCGGAGCGTCCGGGATAGCCCTCGTTTTCGATGCAGAGCTGGCAGGCGGGATACTTCTCGCCCGTGTTCTTAGCTGCACCTGCCGCGGCGATATCGCGCGGGTCCTTCTCGGGCTTGGACAGGTTGATGGTGATCTCAAGATCGCCCCAGTTGGTGGGGGTGCTCCATTTGATGTTGCGCGCGATGGCGGCACGGCGCACGTAGCCGGCGTCGCAGCACAGGCCGTAGAACCAGTCGGTCGCGGCGCGGGGCTCGTTGACGCCCATACGTCCGTTGAACTCCTCGTTTACAACCGAAGGCCTCGGCATGAGTACGCCCATGATGTGCATGGCGATGCGGTCGCGGCCCGACGCCGTGTCCTCGGCAGCACCGTTGGTAACGGCGGCCTCGGAAAGCGCGGCAAGCGTGCCCTCCAGGTCAAAGTCGGGGAGCGTATCGGGGTGCAAGAGCGAAATCTTCTCGGTCTTGAGCGCCCAAGCCATGTCGAGCGCGGGGCCCGTGGCGCCGATGCACTCCAAAATAGTGTTGTATGCCCAGATGCGATCGTCCTGTCCGATCATCGATCGGTGGATGGCATATTCGATGAGGCTCTGTGCAGCCTCGCGCACGTCGGTCATTACAGCCATGCCGCATAAGCCCCCTTGTCAGAGATGGCGTAGTGACGGGCAGAGCCCTCGCCCAGCCAGCTGTTCATCTTGGCAATGAAGGTGTCGACCAGATCGAGCGGCACGAAGGCCTGGATGGTGCCGCCGAAGCCGCCGCCGTGAATACGAACGGCGCCACGGCCGTCGAGCACATGCTCGGCCAGTGCCAAGGCATACATGGAAGGCTGCTCGGAACCCAGCTTGGCAACAACATTCTGCAGGTACATGGCGGAGCTGGCGCCGGATTCGCGCGTCAGGACCAGGAACTGGTCAATGTCGCCGGCGTTCAGAGCTGCCCAGCGCTTGTCGACCAGGCCGTTCTCGTACCAGTAGTGAACGGCGCGCAGGCAGGCGCGGTCGCCCAGCTTGGCGCGCAGCTCAGGGAGCTTGGCGTCAAAGTCGGCGACGTCGACCTCGCACAGGCGCGCCTTGCCAAACTCGGCGGCGACGTCCTGCATCTCGCGCGGAACGGCGGCGTAGTCGTCAGTGGCGGCTACGTGGTCGGCACCGACCTTAACGAGCACGAGCGCATAGCCGTGATCCTCAAAGTTGAGCTCGAGCTTCTGGGTCTTAGGCTGAGCCTGATCCTCAAAGTTCATGTAGGCAAGGCCGCCCAGGCACACGGCGGCTTGGTCCATCAGACCGCAGGGCTTGCCGTAGTAGTTGTTCTCGGTGCGCTGGCTCATCTGCGCAAGCGCGACGGGCTCAATGGCGGGCGCGCCCCAGAGGGTTTCCATGGCACGACCGTATGCGGCCTCGACGGCAGCGGAGCTGGAAAGGCCGCCGCCCGAGGGAACGGAGCAGGTGAAGGCGAAGTCGAAGCCTTGGGGCTCAACACCAAGCGCTGCGACCTCGTGGGCCATACCACGCACGAGGCTTGCGGACGTGCCTTTCTCGGACTCTTGAATATCCAGCGTGTCGAGCGTGATCTCAAACGTAGGATAGCCCTCGTCGGCGACGCGAATCTTGTTGGAGTCGGTTGCCACGGCGATGCCGTCAACGGCGACATCGAGCGAGCCGGCGATAACGTGGCCACCCTCGTGGTCGGTGTGGTTGCCGCTGATCTCGGAACGGCCGGGCGCGTGCACGTAGAGCACCTGGCGGTCGCCGATGGGGCCAAACTCCTCCTCAAACAGCTTGGTGAGCGTGGCGAGCATTTTATCGTCGGGGGCGGTCATGGTGTCTTCCTTTCTTGGTTATCCCGAGTTATCGGGCTTTGCTTATGAGTACGTAAACATATCAAGGTGCAAGGGAGTAAGCGGGAGTCATAACGCTGCTCCCTCGCACCTCGACGAGGGTGGGTTAACAAACGGTCGAGAATCGGTAGACGATCGTCGAGCTAAACGGGTGGTCAGGTGTGCAGACGGGATGCGCCCAATCTGTGTGATGGTTGTTGTCAGGCCAAAACTCGGGCTCAAATGCGACGCCGTCGCGAGGACCGTAGCTGCAGCCGTCTTTGGCGTCGATATCGCTGAGCCAGTTGCCGGTATACAGATGTGCGCCCGGTGCGGTTACGAAGATGTCGAGCGTGCGGCGCGAGTTTGGATCTTGCAGGTGCAGTGCGTGGCGCGGGTCGGCGTCGGGGGCGAAGCCATCCAGGCAGAAACAATGGTCAAAGCCCCGTGCAATCTTGAGCTGCTCGTCGTTCGTATCGATGTCACGGCCGAGCGCCTTGGGTGCGCGGAAATCGAACGGCGTGCCGGCCACGGGGCGAACCTCGCCAGAAGAGACGTTGTCCTGGCGCTGGGAGAGGAAAGCCTCGGCGTCGATAGTCACGACCTGGTCCAGAACCGTGCCGGCATCGTGCCCCGCAAGGTTGAAGTACGTGTGGTTGGTCATGTTGACGAAGGTGTCGGCATCGGTAACGCAGCTTTGCGTGCAGGTGAGCTCTGCGGCACCCGTTGGCCCCGCCTGCAGGACATAGGCAACGGTAAAGGTGCGGTTGCCCGGGAGGCCCAGTTCGCCGTCGGCCAACTTGCATGTAAAACTCACCGTGTTGGTAATCTCGTCGACTGTGGCGTTCCACACGCGCTTATGAAGGCCATGCTCAAGGTCGGTGTGCAGATTATTGGCTTTGTCAGGACCATCGTTGCATGCCATCTGATAGACCGTGCCGGCAATCTCGATTTGGCCTTTATCCGTTCGGTTGGCCGAAGGGCCAATAGTTCCGCCGTAGCACGCCGGATTGTCGAAGTAGCCATCGAGGGCATCGAAGCCGAGCGCGATGTCGGCAACATCGCCTGAGGCATCGGGAACCTCGATGCCAAGGATGGTCGCGCCATAGTCCATGACGCGCACGCGGGCACCTGCGCAAACAAGGTTATAGACCGTAACCGGCGAGCCGCTGGGGGCGGTGCCGAACGGAGTTGTGGTAATCATGAGCGTCCTTTCGAATACGACGCCATGGCCTGAGCGCCCGGAGCGCAGGCCATCATGGTATCGGTGTGTTTACGTCATATGTTAACGTACTCATAGCCTGGAACCACTGACTTATTCGCTTTCCTGCAATCGGTCGAAAATAAGCCGTGAACGGTATTCAGGTGGTGTTGAGGGCGCTGCATAACTGCTGATAGGTATAGTAGAGTACGTTAACATTATCGATAGACAACAAAGCCTCCTGTGTGATCTGCAATTTCGCATGGGGTATTTAGGCTTCCTACAGGAGCGAAGGTGATCTTTATGGCAAGGCGCCCTTCCAACGACACGGGTTCGCGTCCGGTTTCCATGGCCGACGTTGCCCGCGCTGCCGGTGTTTCGCAGCAGACGGTTTCGCGCGTTGCCAACGGATTGCCCAACGTGAACGAGCAGACGCGTCAGCGCGTGCAGGCAGCCATGCAGGAGCTCGGTTTCCGTCCGAGCTATGCCGGCCGTTCGCTGCGTGACGGCCGTTACCATTCGGTCGGCCTTTGCATCAACGATGTCACCAAGTTTGGCAACCTTACGATGATCGACGGCATTGCCAGCGCGGCCCGCGAGCGCGGCTGCGCCATCACGCTGGTCGAGATGTCCAAGACCGAGGAGTTCTCGCTTGCCGAGGCAACGCGTCGCATGGCCGCGCTGCCCGTGGACGGCATCATTATCGGCATGAGCCGTATGGCGCCTGATTTTGAGACATTCGATCCGCTACCGGGTATTGGCACGGTCATCGTCACCATGTATGCTCACCCGCGGGTAACCACGGTCGACTCTGACCACTATGGCTGCTCTCTACTGCTTATGGATCATCTGTTTGAGCTGGGCCACGAGCAAATTCGCTTTATCGGCGGTCCGTCCTTCTCGGTCGACGAACAGTTCCGCCGGGCTGGTTGGAGAGATTCTCTCGAGCGCAGGCATATCAAAATGGCTGAACCGCTCGAGGGCGACTGGTCTGCCAACAGCGGTTACGAAGCCGGCAGGTACCTGGCCGAGCATGACCGCACCATGACGGCGATCTATGCGGCAAACGATCAGATGGCAAATGGCGCGATTGCCGCGCTGCGTGATAGCGGTCTGCGCGTGCCCGAGGACGTGAGCGTGGTGGGCGTCGACGATTCACTCGACGACTTTGTCGCGCACAACGAGCTCACGACCGTGCGATTCGATCTACATCAGCGCGGACGCGAGGTGTTCGAGCATGCGGTTCCCAAAGCGGGGACGTCGGGCAAAACCGTCGCCATTCGCATTCCCGGCCAGCTTATCGTCCGACATACCACAGCAAGGCCGCGCGCATAGTTTTCACAGGTCAACGGCTCAACGTTGCATATCAATAACAATCGGTAAGGATGCTGGCAGATAGCTGTTGAGATGCAGCCGAGTGCTATGATAGACGGGCTCTTTTGTCTATCTAGGAGGCTTTGCCTGATGGAGATCACCAAGGATATCCGCTACGTTGGCGTCGACGATCACGACATTGACCTGTTCGAGGGCCAGTACGATGTGTCCGAGAACGGTATGGCATACAACAGCTACGTTATCTTGGGCGAAAAGATCGCTGTCGCCGATTCAGTCGACGGCGGTTTTGTTGACGAGTGGCTCGGCAACATCGAGGCCGTGCTCGATGGCCGTACGCCCGATTACCTGGTCGTTCACCATATGGAGCCCGACCACTCTGCTGGCATCGTCGCCTTTATGGAGCGCTACCCCCAGGCCCAGATCGTGGCCAGCATGGGCGCCTTCCGTATGATGGTCAACTACTTCGGCACCGATTATCCCGAGCGTAAGATGGTCGTCAAAGATGGCGACGTGCTCGACCTGGGCGGCCACAGCCTGACGTTTGTCGGCGCCCCCAACGTTCACTGGCCCGAGGTGCTGTTCTCTTACGAGGTCACCGACAAGGTGCTCTTTAGTGCCGACGGCTTTGGTAAGTTTGGCGCCAACGACATCGAAGATCCGGAAGGCTGGGCCTGCGAGGCGCGCCGCTACTACTTTGGCATCGTCGGTAAGTTCGGCAAGTTCGTGCAGGCCGTGCTCAAGAAGGCCGCCGACCTGGACATCCAGATCATCTGCCCGCTCCACGGCCCCGTGCTGACCGAGAACCTGGGCTACTACCTCGACACCTACAACACCTGGTCGAGCTATCAGCCCGAGGACGAGGGCATCACCATTGTCTACGCGAGCGTCTACGGCCATCTGAAGGCTGCCGTTGAGGAGCTTGCATCTGCGCTCGAGGCTCGCGGCCAGAAGGTTTCCGTCTTTGACTTGGCTCGCGACGACATGGCCGAGGCCGTTGAGGACGCGTTCCGCTACGACCGCCTGGTGCTCGCCTCCATCACCTATCAGGGCGAGATCTTCCCGTTCATGAGCACCTTCATCCATACGCTCGCCGAGCATGCCTACCAGAACCGCACCGTGGCGCTCGTCGAGGCCGGTTCCTGGGCGCCCGCGGCTGCCAAGGTTATGACCAAGGGGCTCGAGGGTATGAAGGACATCACGCTGACGCAGAATAAGGTGACCGTCCTGGGTTCGCTCAACGACGCATCGCGCGCCCAGATTGAGGCCCTCGCTGACGAGCTCTCCAAGTAGCGATACGTTCACGTTTAACGCTCAAACCACCACAAAGGGGACAGGCACCTTTGTGGTGGTTTTTGTTTAGGGGCAAATGCCGATGATAAAACGCTTGACTCTGTCGTTACCTGCGGCGATGGCAGAGTGCTTATCTAAAAGCACCCCCATTTACCTCGCATTATTTTAAAACGCGGCATACCGTTCGCGTGCTCATATCGACGGTTCGGCGTCTTCGATGAAACTCTGGACAGTCTTTATTCCTCAGGCTGTTAACGTACTCATTAACGACTCGTCTCTGCTGCTGCGCTGCGGCGGGGAGTTGGAGCCCGCCGAGGGGCAAGGATGTTAGCGCAAACATCCACGCTTCCCCGGCGCTCACTTTGGTAGTCAAAGCGCATTAAGGGATGCGCTAAGAAAGGGGAATTCCTCATGGCACTTTCTCGTCGTCAATTCCTTCAGGCTTGCGGCCTCGGCGTGATGAGCGTCGCTACTGCCGGCTCCCTCGTGGGCTGCGGTGGCTCTGGTAGCGAGGGCGGCTCTGCTGCCGCTAGCGGTACCGCCAACGCTCAGAAGCCGGTCGTTTTCTACAACCGCCAGCCTTCTAACTCTTCTACCGGCGAGCTGGATATGACCACGCTCAAGTGGAACGACGACACCTACTACGTCGGCTTCGACGCCAAGCAGGGCGGCGAGCTCGAGGGTCAGATGGTCGTCGAGTACATCAAGGCCCATGCAGCCGATATCGACCGCAACGGTGACGGCGTCATTGGCTACGTCCTCGCCATCGGTGACGTGGGACACAACGACTCCATCGCTCGTACCCGTGGCTGCCGCAAGGCCCTGGGCACCGCTGTCGAGAAGGACGGCCAGATCGTTTCTGACCCCGTCGGCACCAACACGGACGGCAAGTCCGACAAGGTCAAGGACGGCGAGATCGAGGTCGACGGCAAGAAGTTCAAGATCCGTGAGCTCGCCAGCCAGGAGATGAAGACCTCCGCCGGCGCCACTTGGGACGCTCCGACCGCCGGTAACGCTCTGTCCGGCACCTGGGCTTCCGCTTTCGGTGAGCAGATCGATATCGTTGTCTCCAACAACGACGGCATGGGCATGTCCATGTACTCCAACTGGGCCAAGGAGAACAAGGTCCCCGTCTTTGGTTACGACGCCAACTCCGACGCCGTTGCCGCCCTGGGCGACGCCGACTTCCCCTATGGTGGCACCATTTCCCAGAACCCCGCTGTCCAGGCTTACCTCACCCTGCGTCTGCTCCGCAACTCTCTTGACGGCGTCGACGTCAACACCGGCGTGGGCAAGGCTGACGATGCCGGTAACGTCATCGCCGAGGATGACTTCAAGTTCAGCAAGGACGATCGCTCCTTCTACGCTATGAATCTCGAGGTCACGGCAGACAATTATAAGGACTTCACCGACCCGGCGAACACCCTGTACGAGACGGCTCAGGCCCAACTCGACGAGAAGGACAGCCCCAAGAAGAAGGTCTGGCTGAGCATCTACAACTCCGCCGACAACTTCCTGGGCTCCACCTACAAGCCGCTGCTCGAGAAGTATGCTCCGCTGCTCAACCTCGATCTCGAAGTTGTCCAGGGCGACGGCCAGAACGAGTCCTCCATTACCAACAAGCTTGGCAACCCGGCTGACTTTGATGCCTTTGCCATCAACATGGTGAAGACCGACAACGGCGCTTCCTACACGTCGATTCTTGGCCAGTAGGCCAACGATTGCTCGCGAGAGCATGTAGGCATGTTGGCAAGGGGGATCAGGAGACTGCTCCCCCTTGCTTTTCAGAGACCATGAGTACGTAAACATTTCGTAATGGTCTCATATCAGGACGTTCTCCCTATCGTAGCTGCGCAAATAAGGTTGCACAGGGAGGACATCGAGGGAAACGAGGGGTGAATACATGTCAGACAAGCAAGACGACATCGTCCTGTCGATTCGAGGGATGAGCAAGACGTTCGGGCGTAACCGAGTGCTCGACCACATCGACCTCGACGTCCGCCGTGGCACCGTCATGGGCCTGATGGGTGAGAACGGCGCAGGCAAGTCCACGATGATGAAATGCCTGTTCGGCACTTATCAAAAGGACGAGGGTTCGATTTTCCTCGATGGCAAGGAGGTGAGTTTCTCCGGTCCTAAGGATGCTTTGGAAAACGGCATCGCCATGGTCCACCAGGAGCTCAACCAGTGCCTCGAGCGCAATGTGGTCGATAACTTGTTCTTGGGCCGCTATCCGGTTAAGGGCGGCGTGATCGACGAGGCGCGCATGCGCAAAGAAGCTTCGGATCTGTTCCGTCGCTTGGGCATGACCGTCAACCTGACCCAGCCCATGAAAAACATGAGCGTATCTCAGCGCCAGATGGTCGAGATCGCCAAGGCTATGTCCTATAACGCCAAGGTTATCGTTTTGGACGAGCCTACAAGTTCGCTGATGGCGCAAGAGGTCGATAAGCTGTTCGAGATGATGCGTAAGCTCAAGGAGCAGGGCATCGCTCTGATCTACATCTCGCACAAAATGGACGAGATCTTCGAGATCTGCGACGACGTCTCGGTTCTGCGCGACGGTAATCTGGTTATGACCAAGCGCACGAGTGACACCAACATGAACGAGCTCGTGAGCGCCATGGTCGGCCGCTCGCTGGACAACCGTTTCCCGCCCGTGGATAACATTCCCGGCGACAACGTCCTTTCGGTGCAGCACCTGTCCACGAAGTTCGATCCGCACCTGGTGGACATTACCTTTGACGTGCGTAAGGGCGAAATCTTTGGTCTGTATGGACTGGTCGGCGCAGGCCGTACCGAGCTGCTCGAGACGATCTTTGGTATTCGCACCCGTGCTGCAGGCCGCGTGTACTTCCGCGACCGCCTGATGAACTTCTCCTCGGCGCGCGACGCTATGGAGCACGGTTTTGCTCTGATTACCGAGGAGCGCAAGGCAAACGGCCTGTTCCTGAAGGGCGATCTGACGTTTAACACCACCATCGCCAACCTTGATCAGTACAAGAGCGGTCCCGCGCTGTCCAACGACAAGATGGTTCGCGCGACGAACAAAGAGATTAAGACCATGCATACCAAGTGCATGGGCCCCGATGATCTGATTTCAAGCCTCTCTGGCGGCAACCAGCAAAAGGTTATTTTTGGTAAGTGGCTTGAGCGCTATCCGCAGGTGTTCCTGATGGACGAGCCCACCCGTGGTATCGATGTTGGCGCTAAGTACGAGATTTACCAGCTCATCATCGACATGGCTAAGAAGGGCACTACGGTCATCGTGGTTTCCTCCGAGATGCCCGAGATTCTCGGCATCACCAACCGCATCGGCGTCATGTCGAACGGGCACCTTTCGGGCATCGTCAACACCAAGGAGACGAACCAGGAAGAGCTGCTCCGTTTGAGCGCCAAGTATCTGTAGACGAAGGGGATGGAACACATGCCTACCGTATCCGGTAAGATTCTGTCGGTCGATGAGGAGACGAAGCTCCTCCAGCCGATCGACAGCTATGTAAACGAGATTCAGAAGAAGGTCGACGCCCTGCGCGCCGACGGTACCACGCGTGTCGTCGAGCTGCAGGGTAACATTGATGCCGCCAAGAGCGATCGCGTGCTTACCAAAGCGGAGCGCGATGAGGCTATCAATGGCTTTAAGGCTCAGATGGAGCAGGCTAAGAAGGTCGAGGCCCAGAACAAGGGTCAGATTGACAAGCTTATTGTCGACGCCGAGAACTATCTGAAGGCACACTATGAGGCTGAGTACCTCGCACCCGTTAAGGCCAGTTGCGCCGTCGAGCGCGAGGCCGCCAAGGCTGCCTATCAGAAGCATCTCGCCGAGCTCGAGAAGGAGCACCAGGCTGGTATTGCCGGTATCACCGACCAGGCCGAGATTAAAGAAGAAAAGTACGTCTACAAGAACAAGCAGTTCGACGCCAAGGTGACCTACCAGCAGGAGCTGCAGCAGATCAAGGATCGCGAGCACGAGGCCTTTGCCTACCAGTATCACCTGATCGATCTGCTCCGCATTGGCAAGTTTACCTTTGCCGAGAACATGGCCCAGCGCTGGGAGAACTACAAATACACGTTCAATACGCGTACGTTCCTGCTCAACAACGGCCTGTATATCGCCATCGCGCTGGTTTTCATTGCCCTGTGCGCCATTACTCCGGTCGTTAAGGGCACTCAGCTGCTCACGGCTCAGAACGTGCTGAATATCTTCCAGCAGGCTTCGCCTCGTATGTTCCTGGCACTCGGCGTTGCCGGCCTGATTCTCCAGACCGGTACCGACCTGTCGATTGGTCGTATGGTCGGCATGAGCATGGTGGCGTCTACCATCATCATGCACGCCGGTCCCAACACCGGCACGGTCTTTGGCATTGCCTTCGACTTCTCGACCATGCCTCTCGTGGCCCAGATTATCCTGGCGCTTGTCGTCTGCGTTGTTCTGTGCACCGCGTTCTCTGCCATCGCCGGCTTCTTTACCGCTAAGTTTAAGATGCACTGGTTCATCTCGACGATGGCCAACATGCTCATCATCTTTGGTCTTGTCACCTATGCCACTAAGGGTGTTTCCTTCGGCTCAATCAATCCTCTGATTCCCGCCATGGTCACCCCGCGCATTGGCGGCTTCCCGACGATTATCCTGTGGGCCGTCGCTGCCATCGTGGTCGTGTGGTTCATCTGGAACAAGACCACCTTCGGTAAGAACATGTTCGCCGTTGGCGGCAACCCCGAGGCTGCTTCCGTCTCCGGCATCAACGTCTTCGCCGTCTCTATCGGCGCTTTTATCCTCGCGGGCATCCTGTATGGCTTCGGCTCTTGGCTCGAGTGCATCCGCATAGTCGGTTCCGGCTCCGCTGCTTACGGCCAGGGCTGGGAGATGGACGCTATTGCCGCGTGCGTCGTCGGTGGTGTTTCCTTTACCGGCGGTATCGGCAAGATTTCCGGCGTCACCGTCGGTGTGCTTATCTTCACTGCTTTGACTTATGCACTGACCATTCTGGGCATCGACACCAACCTGCAGTTCGTGTTCTCCGGCCTGATTATTCTCGTCGCCGTCACGCTCGACTGCCTCAAGTACGTTCAGAAGAAATAGCGCATCGTTCTTGTTTTCCATTCTTCTAAGAGGGGAGTCGGCCGCCATCCTCCGGCTCCCCTCTTTTGAGCTTGAAGACAACTGGAAGTTATTTGGAAAAGGCAGCATGCAGGCATCTTGTTCGCTATGCTCTATCTCCAAATGAAAGATGTTTTGCCGAAAGGCAAGATTGAAGAGGAAGGCAGGGCCTCCTAATGAAAAAGGTACTCGTCTGTTGCAATACCGGCGTGACGACCAGCTTGCTGGTTGCAAAAATCAAAAGTGTCGCCGAGACGCGCAATCTCGAGATTGAGATTGAGGCTTCGCCGATGGCCACCGCTGCGGACCATATTGCCGAAGCCGATGTCGTTTTGCTGGGGCCGCAGGTCGGCTATGCAAAAGAGGCTTTTGAAGAGGCGGGCGCTAAAAACGTTCGCGTCATTACTGCCGATGATTACGCTACGCAGAATGTCGACGGCATCCTAGACAGCGTCGAAGGCGTTTTGTAGCTGTAATCCAAACTTAGGGCATGCGTTGTTTTGCGTGTCCAAGCCGCCGCATGGGATCTCCTTCACCTATGCGGCGGCTTTTCCGTTTTGGTCTCTCGCTCGCGATCAAAACCACCACAAAGGGGCACCTTTGTGGTGGTTTTTGTTTAAGCGCCGGCGATGATGAGGGCTGGACGAGCGTCGTTGGCTAACTCGGCGATCGAGGTGGCGACGGCATGGTCGGGGTCACGGTCCATCACGATGGTGCCGACATCGGTCAGTTTGGCAAAGCGGTACATGCCGCGTCCGTTGACCTTGCTGGCGTCCATGAGGGCAACGCCTTGACGGGCGGCGGAGATCATGGCTGTTTTGGTCTCGGCCATCTGCGGAAAGTCGGTCGTAAAGCCGCAGCCGGGAACAAAAGCGCCGGGGCACATGACGGCAAGGTCGGCATGGACCATTTGGAGCGCCTGCATGGTGAGCGGTCCGTACAGATAGCGATGACCTTTGCGCAGTGCCCCGCCCAGCATGACGACATCGACCGAGGGCATGCTCTCGTCGATATAATCGGCGATGGTGATGTCGGCCGTGATGACGGTGATGCCGTCGCGCTGGTCGAGCAGGCGGACAAATTCGAGCACGGTGGTGCCCGAGTCGACAAGCAAGGTGTCACCGTCGCTGACGAGTTCGATGGCGCTTTGCGCGATGGCCTGCTTGGCGGCGACATTGACGTTGATGCGGCGATCCTGGGTGGATACGGTCAGTCGCTTCTGGAGCGACACAGCGCCGCCATGCGTGCGGCGCAGCTTGCCGGACTCGGCGAGCGCGTCTAGGTCGGCGCGGGCGGTAACGGAGGACACGCCAAAGGTCTGGGCGATTTCTGCTACCTGCACCGAGGCGTTATGTCCGAGCATCTCCATGATGGCGGCACGCCGCTCATCGGCGAAAGCTCGGGTTGTTGCATAGGCCATATCCGCTCCATCATCGTCTGATATTTGCAGGAATTGTGTTGAGTCTATTTTCGTTCATTTTCTTTTTGAGCAAGTAAACGCCTTTCGATTACTTATCTTTTCTATAAAAGAAAGATGTTTCGCTTGAAAACGGTAATGTCGGATAGGGGAATTTAGCCTGAATCCCTTCCGTTTGCTTTTCAAAAATGAGCGTTTTGGCCTGCGTGCCGGCGATATCTCGTACATGCGACAGATGCGATTTTCATACAATGGGCGCAGCAAAATGCAAGGTAAAACGCCTTGCGGACACGTACGCCCGATGTCCAGATGCGGGCGAGGGAGAGGAGCAAACGCTCATGGCACTTGTTACCACCGAAAAGATGCTCAAGGACGCTCAGGCCGGCCACTACGCTGTTGGCGCGTTCAACGTCGAGAACCTCGAGTTTGTTATGGCCGTTCTGGCCGCTGCCGAGGAGACCAAGTCCCCCGTCATCATGCAGACCACCCCGGGCACCATCAAGACCGCTGGTCTGGACTACTTCTACGGCATGGTCAAGGCTGCCGCCGAGCGCGCTTCCGTGCCCGTCGCTCTGCACCTCGATCACGGCGATGGCTATGACCGCTGCATGCAGGCTTTCCGCACGGGCTACACCTCCGTCATGATCGACGGTTCGCACGAGTCCTTCGAGGACAACATCGCCCTGACCAAGTCCGTTGCCGACGCTGGCCGCGCCATGGGCGTGCCCGTCGAGGCCGAGCTCGGTAAGGTTGGCGGCAAGGAGGACGACGGTCCCGCGGTTGAGGGCGAGAGCCCCTACACCGATCCGGCCGAGGCCAAGGAGTTCGTCGAGCGCACCGGCTGCACCTCTCTCGCTATTGGCGTTGGCACCAGCCACGGTGTGTACACGAGCGATCCGCACATCGAGCAGTCCGTGGTCAAGGCCATCCGCGACGCCGTCGACGTGCCGCTGGTTCTGCACGGCACCTCCGGTGTGCCCGATGAGCAGGTCGCCGAGGCTGTGAAGAACGGCATCTGCAAGGTCAACTACGCCACCGAGCTGCGTCAGGCCTACACCAAGGGCTTCATGGCCTACATGGCCGAGAATCCTGCCTGCTTCGACCCCAAGAAGCCGGCCAAGGAGGGTATGCGTGAGATCACCGAGCTGGTTAAGATCCGCATGACCAACCTCAACTCTGTGGGCAAAGCAGAGTAACAGCAAGGGCACTCCGACTCGCTACATATCCCGGGGAGGGACGAGGGCTTAGTTCCCCAATCGTCCTCGGGCATGCAAAAAGCCTCGCTGCGCACTTCGTGCGGCGAGGCTTTTTGCCTCCTGCGGAAAGATTAGAGAACTAACCCCTCGTCCCTCCCCGGTTGACCTACTCGAGGTCGTCGCCCTTGTGGCGTTAGGTCTGAAAATAATAAGAAGCCTTCGCGCTGCGGAATGATTTTGGAAACTAAGTACGGGGACCCGCCCAAACCGTCCTGCTCAATCGCCCTTGTGGCGTTAGGGCTGAAAGGGTGGGGCGCGTGGGTTATTTGGTTGTTAGGGTTAGTAGGTCGTTGGGGGTTTTGAGGTTGTAGGTGGCGTTTGGGATATCTTGGTGTGATCCCCATGCTGCTCGGGCAAAACTGACCCCTGCTGAAGTTGCGCATTGTTCGTCGTAGACGGTGTCGCCAACGTAGACGACGTTGCCAGGATTCGCGCCCGCACGTCGGAGATATTCGAGCATGGGTGCGGGTGCGGGTTTATGTTCGGTTGTGTCTTCGACAAGGATGATGTGCTCAAAATACTTATCGAAACCAAGGGGTGCAATTTCTTTTGCGTATTCGTCGCGCGCACGTGAGGAGACGATGCCAAGTTTGCAGCCGCTATCGGCGAGTGTTGCGATGACTTCAAGCAAACCTGGAAACACGCTGATGGTGCTTTTAAAGCTGGCGGCAACTTGGCACCAGCGATCCAACGTTGCCTGCGAGTAGATCCCAAGTTTCTCAAGGGCATCCTTGCCGGGTATGCCGAGGGCAAAGTCAAGCTCGTGTCGGGGAAGCGTTTTGCTGGTCTCTTCTTGGACAATCTGGACAAGCGATGACAGAATGCTTTCTTCTGTATCTGCCAATGTCCCATCAACGTCAAATACGATATGGTCAAAGTGCTTCATATGATTGCTCCTCTCTGTTGTTTGCCTGCAAGTTTGATGCAGTGACAGAAGAAGGGTTAGCGGGATTTCTGCCTGGTGCTATCGAGATTCTGCCTCGCTGCTCGATAGCTCGAAGGAGTGCACCCCATTTGTTCTTTAAATACCTGGCCAAGATGGCTTGCTGTTATAAATCCGCATTGGCGCGCGACTGTCTGTACCGTTCGCGTGGTGTGTGCCAAAAGTTCGCAAGCACGGTTTATGCGGTATGCGCGTAGATATGCCGCCGGGGTCGTTCCTGCACAAGTTTCGATAATGCGGTAACACTCTCTTTCGCTTACGCCGGCTGCAGATGCCATCTGGGGCACATCTATAGCGGCTGCATAGTTTGCGCGGATAAAGTCCAGGATTGCCTTGAACTGTACGTCGCGGCTGGTCATCCAAGAGGCGCCGTCGGAAGAAAAGAGCGGTTCGGCCTTGGCGTTAATCTGAATCCAGAGCTCTGACAAACTATTTCGAAGCGCCATCTCGTTCTGCGGCCGTTGAAGGTCGTGGCTAAAGGAGCTCTTCAGCAAATCGATAAAGGGCATATCGTCGGGATTGGTGGGCGACCATTTGAGCACATCGACGCCTCGACATTGAAGCAATGGGTTGATGTAGCGCTTTTGGAGACGTCCCGCGGGATCGCCGAGCATCGACGGCTCAAAGATATGCAGCATTTGAATGGCTGGCGCCGAATTGGGTGATTGCAGCGTGCTGTGCAAAACGCCGCCGTTGATAAAGCCGGCGGACCCTTCCTCAAAGCGTACGTGCTCATGAGCCGCGTGCGTTCGATAGTCAATCGCTCCCTGCTCCATGTAGAAAAGCTCAACTTCGGAATGCCAGTGCCAGGGGACGGAATTGCCCGGATAGCGAGCGAATTCTGCGCGTTCGGCAATATAGGGCCAGTCTTCGGCGGTCTCGGGAAACGCTTCCTCGCGTCCTCCGCGGTGCAATTCTATGTGATCCATGTTTCGCATGGCATCAGTATAAAGCGCAATGGGCTTAGATTGCTCTTGCCTGTTCGGGGAACGCCTTGTCTAGGGATGCTTGGAGCTTTTCGAAGGATGCTCGTAAGTTGAGGCTCTGATCGGCTGAGCGCTTGGTTTTTGTGGTGGGGGAGTCGAGGAGGCCGTTTCTCTGTGTCGGGGGGAAGGAGAAAAGGTTTGCATGTTTTAGGGATGGCTGCTGTGCTGCGTCATTGGAAGAATGCATGCTTTTGCGGCCTCCTCGATATCCACCAAAAGGATGCGCTCGGGGTTTGCTGCTAGGTCCCGTGCGCTGGCTACATTATGCCGCGGCTGCCGCAAAGAAGCGCTAAAGAAAGGCTTAACCTGGTTTGGTGTTACGATGAAACTGCAGGTCAGAGGTATCGAGTAACACTCTTGAAAGGTTTTGAGCTTAAGGGCTTTCTAAGGTTTGTGACGTGGATGTGGCGCGGACGTGCGTAGCGTGTGAATGCTCGCTGTTAGCGCTGCGGCTCTGTGGCGCGCACCTGCTCGATGACCTTTTCCATCGTGGCGTCGATGCGGTCTTTTTTGAGTTCGCATTCCCAGATGGTTATGGGCGTCCAGCCCATTTGAGTGAGCGCTGCCACAGCAGCACGGTCGCGCTCGACGTTGCGACGGAACTTTGCCTCCCAAAACTCAACGTTGCGCTTGGGCTGGCTTGGGTTGCACTTGGGGCAGCGGTGCCAAAAGCAACCGTTGACGAAGATGGCGATCTTGCGGCCGGGGAAGGCGATGTCGGGCTTGCCGGGTACCTTCCATTCCAAACGATAGCCCGTAAGGCCCGCGGCCCGTAGGCGCTGACGTACGAGCAGCTCGGGCTTGGTGTTGGCGCGCTTGTTGCCCTTCATGGACTTTTTGATGGCGGCGCGACGGCGGACCAGTTCGCGCTCGTCAGCGGAGAGGTCCGAGGTATCGATGCCGTCGAGCAGACCGGGCTTGGGACGCTTTTTGCTGCGGCGTTTAGGTGCGCGCTTGGGTTTGGTGGCGGGTTTGTCGGTTGTGTTGGGCGCGGCGTCATCGGCGGAGCTTGCCTCAAGCCGATCTTCCTTTAACTCAATCAGAGCATCAATGAGCCCCTTGTCGGCGGGCATCCATTCCACCGTGGCAAGCGAGGTGCGTGGAATCCAGCGGATATCAAGCTGGCGGTCGTGTTTCTGGGGCTCATCGGATTCATCGGCGAGCGAGCAGTAGTAACACTCCATGGAGAGATGAAAATCGGGGTAGTCATACTCAACGGTGTAGAAATCACGCAGGTTGGTGACTTTTACCTGTAGCTCTTCCATAAGCTCGCGGCGCACGGCGTCTTCGGGTGTCTCGCCGCGCAGAAGTTTGCCGCCCGGGAACTCCCATAGTCCCTGCATGTTGCCGTAGCCGCGCTGCACGGCAAGCAGCTCGTCAGATCCTTCCTTGCGAATGATCCCAGCGGCAACATGAACAGTCTTCAACAGGAGCCCTCTCTCAACATCAACACATGGCAGACTACGCTTACCTTACGCAACGGTAAGGCAAGCGTAAGCCATATCGATGGTAGCCGACTCGGCTCCTTGCGACTATAGATGCCGTAGACTAATCGCAAGAAAGGACTCGGTATGCAAACCACGCAAACGGCGACCCCGGTACTGGAGGTCGCGCATCTCGAAAAGGTATATGGAGCACTGGGCAACGTGACCCGCGCGCTCAACGATGTCAGCTTTACCGTCAACCGCGGCGAATTCGTCGGCATCATGGGCGCCTCGGGCTCGGGCAAGTCGACGTTGCTCAACTGCGTGTCGACCATCGATAGCGCCACAAGTGGCACGATCCGCATCAACGGGCAGGACGTAACGCGCATGAAACAAGCCAAGCTCTCGCAGTTCCGCCGCGAGGAGCTGGGCTTTATCTTCCAGGACTCCAACCTGCTCGATACGCTCACGGCACGCGAGAACATCGCCCTGCCGCTCACCATTGCCCGCGCAAACTCGGCAGAGATCTCGACCCGCGTGCAGGATGTGGCCGCGCGCCTGTCCATCAGTCAGGTGCTCGACAAGTACCCCTACCAGATGTCCGGCGGCCAGCAGCAGCGCGTTGCCGCGGCTCGCGCGCTCGTCACCGACCCCACCATGATCATGGCCGACGAGCCCACCGGCGCCCTCGATTCCAAGAGCGCCCGCCTGCTGCTCGAGAGCCTGGAGGCCCTGAATCGCCGCCTGCGCGCCACCGTGCTCATGGTCACGCACGATAGCTTTGCTGCAAGTTACACGAGCCGCGTGCTGTTTATCCGCGACGGCAAGATCTTCACCGAGCTGCGCCGCGGCGACACCGACCGCCGGGAGTTCTTCGACCGCATTATGGAGGTCGTTGCCATGATGGGCGGTGAGGGCTCCGATGCTCTGTAAACTCGCTTGGGGCAACGTCCGCCGCGCCGGCCGCGACTACCTCGTCTACCTTTTGACGCTCACCCTGGGCGTCACCGTCTTCTATGCCTTTAACACCGTCTCGATGCAGGTCGACATTGCCGGCATCGATGAAGAGGGCTTGGCGCAGGTTATGGGCAGCATGCTCGGCTACCTGACGTACTTTTTGGCCGGTGTCATGGCCTTTTTGATGGTGTATGCCAATAACTTCATCATGAAACGCCGCAAGAAGGAGTTTGGCCTGTACCAGGTGCTCGGCATGGGGCGCGGGCGCGTCGCCACGATCATGGCGCTCGAGACGGTGATCGTTTCGGTCGGCGCCTTTGTCGCCGGCATTGTGCTGGGCGCGGGGCTTTCCCAGCTCATGACGTTCTTTACGGCTTCACTCTTCAAGACGCAGATCGCCAATTTCCACTTCTTCTTCTCGGTGCATGCGTTCAACCTGACCCTTGCCTGCATGCTCGTAATGTTTGTGCTCACGCTGCTGCTGAACCTTCGCGCCGTGCGTCGTACCAAACTCATCGAGCTTATGGGTGCCGAGCGTCGCAACGAGAGTATCAAGACACGCAACCCCTGGATCGCGATTGCCATCTTTGCTGTGGGCGCGGTGCTTGTGGGCGTGGCCTATTACCGTCTGCTGCGCGACGGGTTCCCGCTCACCGCGACCGATACCAAGCTGCAGGAGGCCATGAACCAGTTTGGTATCACCACGGCCATGGTTACGGTGGGTACCTTTGCCCTGTTCTGGGGCCTTTCGGGCATGCTTATCAAGCTGCTGCAGGGCCTGCGCAGCGTCTATTGGCGCGGCCTCAATATGTTTACCGTACGCCAGCTTGCGGCCAAGGTCAATACGGTGTGCTTTTCGATGGGCGTCATCGCGATGATCCTGTTTTTGGCCATCACCTCGGTGACGTGCGGTATGTCGATCGCCAACGTGATGAACGAAAACCTGGAGCGCTATAACCCTGTTGACGTGTCTCAGACGTATGTCTATTACACGCCCGAAACGCTCGACTACTACAAGGAGTATGTCAATCCGTCTGAGGCCGATCGCATGGTGCTGGCCGATGCAACGGTCGATTTGTACGCTGCATGGCATGGCGAGCGCAAGTCGGCGGACAACAACGACGAGACCGGCAAAAAGGTCAATATCGCCGATGTTGCCGGTGAGCATGTGCAGATCGATTCGTATCTGAGTTACCCGCTTGGCGGCTCGGGTCCCTCGGTAGCTGCAGGCGAGATGTGCAAGGCCATGGGCGAAAAGCTCCCCAAGGTGCTCGAGGGTAGCAATGCCGATGATATGGGCCTGTTTGTGACGCCGGCGAGCCAGTACAACAAGCTGCGCCAGATGATGGGCGAGGAGCCGGTGAGCATTGGCCGCGACCAGTACGTGCTTACGTGTGATATGGGCGGTGAGCTGGGCGACCTGTACACCAAATATATGGCCGGCGGCCATACCCTCACCTTGGGTGGGCATGAGCTCAAGCCCGCAACCGATAAGTCGGACAAGGACACGGCGGCCATCGCCAACTCGGGGCTCGGTAGCAATCCCGGTACCGTGGTCGTTGCCGATGAGCTGCTGTCCCAGCTTAATCTGCAGCCGTATGCCAGCAACCTGCTCGTTAACTACAAGCGAGGGATGGATGTTGCCGAGGCCGATGAGCTCATTAAATACACTATGCTCGACAACCTGCTCGTTGACGGCAAGGAGCCGGGTTCGTGGGGAGTCTTCATGACACGCTCCGAGCTATATACGCAGGCAGCGCAGATGAACGGCATGATTAGCTATCTGGCTATCTACATCGGCTTTGTACTGGTCGTTGCATGCGCGGCAATTCTGTCGATCCAGCAGCTCTCCAACGTGGCAGATGGCAGCCGCAGCTATCGCGTGCTGGCGCAGATCGGCTGTGACGACCGCCAGATTCGCCATTCGGTGATGGCACAGCAAGCGGTGTTCTTCCTGTTCCCGCTGGCAGTGGGTCTGGCGCACTCCTTTGTGGCGCTCAAGGTGATCATCGAGCTGGTGAGCACGTTTGGCAACATGAGCATCGGCGGCACGGTGGGCCTCACCTGTGCGATTTTCCTGGCAGCCTACGGCGGCTACTTCCTGGTAACGTACCTCATGAGCACCGGCATGGTGCGAGCTGCCATCGCCACCCGCTACAGCGAGTAGCGAGCGGGCAAAACCGCCGCATAACCACAGCGAACAAACGCCGCGAAGGAAGCCGGGCCCCCTTCGCGGCGGTTTTTTGCCCGCCTGATGCATCTCAAAACTAAGTGAGTAGACTTTTTTGGATCTGCCGAGCACATTGCGACAAACGCTCAACAAAACCGCAGGTCAGGGCTGTGGCGTTTTGGGGCGTGCTCGGCATCCCGCCAAAAGCCTACTCACTTGGTTTTACTGCTAGAAAACCGCCGCGAGGGAAAGTAGCTCCCTCGCGGCGGTTTTGGCATTTGCCCAGATAAAACCTGCCAAAATAAACCTGTCCCTTTTTGGTAGGTTATCGTTTCCAAAAGTGGAGGATCAGGGTCGTACGGTTTTGCTGCTCGGTTTTGACCAGGATGTTGTGGATGTGGGTCTTGACGGTACCCACGGCAAGGAAGAGCTCGTCAGCGATCTCTTGGTTCGATTTGCCCAACACAACCAGACGCATGACTTCGGTTTCGCGGTTGGAGAGCTTGTAGGCGTTGCGATAGAAGGGCATCTGCTCTTCGATGTGTCGATCAAGATCGCTGACGTTCTTTTCCTCGGGCGCCTCCTGCATGCGGATTGAAAGCACGTGGTAGGAGTAGATGATCAGCAGAATCGCAAAGTAGCAGGCAAAGACGTTTTCGCTAAAGTTGCGCTCGGACAGGTACAGCTGCAGCCAAGAGGGTGCCAGGCTCATGGGAACAACAAGGATGTTGTAGAAATCCTCGGCAACGATGCAACCGACCAGAATAGCGCCGATAATCAGGTGCTTTCGTTGGTTGTTAACGCGTGCCTTCAGCTCGACTTGTGTGCTCTTGCGTGCCGTCCAAAAGATATATAGCCCCACGAAAACAAGGAATACCTGACGCATCGTGTAGTAGAGCCATTGATGAATGGGGCCGTAGAGGACAGCGACGATAATCAGCAGCTCGCTCAGCAAGAACGTTGCGACGGGAATGACAAACTGCTTTTTTGAATGCTTGTCGAGCAAATCCATGGCAATGAGCCAAATAAAAGCCTGCGAAGCGGTCGCCACAAAGGTCCGCAACACAGGCATGGTAATTGAGTAATAGTCGCTGGCTGGAAAACTCTGGTTTTGCAGCGTGTATTCAAAAAAGAAAATCTCGGTCATCTCGATGGCATAGCAGATAAATACGCCGCTGCCATAGATAAAGAAGCGTCGACGAGATGAGGCATAGGCGGCAAGCGAGAGCACCGCCGTCACAATACAGATCACGAGTATCGCTAGGGTATAGAAGAACATCAGGGTGTTCATCTGTCACCGTCCCATCTCATTTATTCTATGGCCGAGTTCTGTATACCTTGTGGGATATAGACGTCTCAACCCTTCGTTTCATTGTGGATTAGGCGCCGAGATACAGCATAGCCGTATACCGTTCGCGGTTCTAGATGGTAAACCCCCTGTAAACTCTTGACCTGCGGGTTTATATTGGTTTAGAGGGGGTGTAACTCCGTGAACGGTCTTTAATCCCGAATAAACTAGGTAAAAATTGCATACGGGTGAATGATGGTCTTGTCAACACGAGGCGTGATGTTCGAGCGCCTCATAGTAATAGTCGGCAAGACCGGCGGAAAGGAAATCGACATGGCACTGCCTAAGGATTTCATCGACACCAACGACTTCACCAAAGAGCAGATCCTGGCTATCGAGGATCTTGGCCTGGCAATGAAGAAGGCCATCAAGGTTGACGGTTATTATCCGCACCTGCTCCGCAACAAGAGCCTTGGCATGATCTTCCAGCAGGTCTCCACCCGCACTCGTCTTTCCTTCGAGACCGCTATGACCGACCTCGGCGGCCATGCTCAGTTCTATGGCCCTGGCACCATCCAGCTCGGCGGTCACGAGTCCCTGGGCGATACCGCTCGCGTTATGGGCTCGCTGCTCGACATCATGATGGCTCGCGTTGACCGTCACAAGGACGTCGTCGGCCTCGCCGAGGGCTCCGCTGTGCCCGTCATCAACGGCATGTCCGAGTTCAACCATCCCACGCAGGAGATGGGCGACCTCATGACCATGCTCGAGAACCTCCCCGAGGGCAAGAAGATCGAGGACTGCACCCTGGCCTTCATCGGCGACGCCACCCAGGTCTGCGTCTCCCTCATGTTCATCGCTTCCAAGGTCGGCATGAAGTTTGTCCAGTTTGGACCTAAGGGCCACCAGATCCCCGACGGCGGCCTGCACGTTGGCACCGTCGAGGAGCGCGCCGAGTTCGGCAAGCAGATGATGGCCATCGCCGAGGAGAACTGCAAGGTCTCCGGCGGCTCTGTCGTCATCTCCGACGACATCGAGTGCATCAAGGGCGCCGACTTCATCTACACCGACGTGTGGTATGGCCTGTACGACGAGGAGGTCTCGGGCGAGAACTACATGGACGTGTTCTATCCCAAGTATCAGGTCACCATGGACATGATGAACTTCGCCGGCCCCAACTCCAAGTTCATGCACTGCCTGCCGGCCACCCGCAACGAGGAGGTCGTCGACGAGGTCATGGACGATCCCGAGCGCTCACTGTGCTGGGTCGAGGCCGAGAACCGCAAGCACTCCATCCGTGCTCTCCTTGCCGCCCTGGGCAAGCGCACTCCGCTCAACGACGAGGGTGTCGAGTACTCCGCCAAGGCTGAGCTCCACGCCGCTCTCGAAGCTCTCGAGCAGCTCTAAGCCTCAAGGCTTCTAAAAGCACGTTTGCGGGCGGCGGATGCTCGTCTCCTGTCGCCCGCTCACCGAGGCCCAAGCAATTGCCTTAATACCTTAGGGCCTCGGATCTGTCCAAGACTGAGCGAAGGAGCTCATCATGAGCGACGGAAAGAAAAAGCTTTCCTTCTTGACGGTCATTTCGACCATCATCTGCGTCGTCTTCGTTTGCGAGGCCGCCGCTCCTGCTGCTGCCATTGGCAACCAGCAGTTCTTCTGGTGGATCTTCCTGATCCTGACCTTCCTGCTTCCCTACGGCATGGTTGTCGCCGAGCTCGGTACCACCTATGACGGCGAGGGCGGCATTTACGACTGGGTACGCGATGGCCTGGGCGACAAATGGGGCGCCCGCATCTCGTACTACTACTGGGTCAACTACCCGCTGTGGATCGCCTCGCTGGCTACCATGTTCCCCGACATTTTGGGCATGGTCTTTGGCGTCGAGTTCAACTTGATCGCCAAGATGGGTATCGATCTTGCCTTTGTGTGGATCGTCTACCTCATGGGCCGCTCCAAGGCGGCCGACTCCGAGTGGGTCCTTAACGGTGGCGCCATCATCAAGGTCGCCGTCGCCGTTATCGTTGGCGCTTTGGGCATTTGGTATGCCATGGAGAACGGTTTTGCGAACGACATGTCCGCTGCCACCTTCCTGCCCGAGCTCACCAACACCAACGCTCTCGGTTACCTGTCGATCATCATCTTTAACTTCATGGGCTTCGAGGTCATCTGCACCATGACCGACGACATGGCCGATCCCGCTCGCGATATCCCCAAGGCCATCATCGTCGGTGGCCTGTCCATCGCCGTGATCTACCTGTTCGCTGGCTTTGGCATCGGCGCTGCTGTGCCGGCCGATTCCATCGACCCCGACTATGGCATGATTGTCGCAGTCCAGACCATGGTGGGCGACTCCATGATCTTCAAGGTCATCTGCATCGCCTTCCTGATCACCCTGTTCGCCAACATGGCCGCCTGGTCCTTCGGCGTCAACTCCGTCGCCCGCTACGCTGCCGAGCACGGCAACATGCCCAAGGTCTTCGCCTCGATGATTTCGGATGATGACATGCCCAACGGCGCCAACCTGGTCAACGCCGTCGTTGCCTCCCTGGTGCTGTGCCTGCAGCTCGTTCCCATCGACGCCATCTCCAACGGCGTCTTCTGGATGCTCTTCGGCACCTCCGTCGTCTTCCTGCTGCTGACCTACATCCCGATGTTCCCGGCGTTCCTCAACCTTCGCAAGAACGACCCCGACCGCGAGCGCATCTTCACGTTCCCGTTTAAGGGTGCCATGATGAAGGTCATGCTGGCCATCCCTTGCATCGAGCTGATCCTGGCCATCGTTGCAACGCTGGTGCCGCTCTCCGCCGCCGAGATTGGCGACAAGCTCCCGATGATCGTTATCTTCATCGTGCTTCTGCTCATCGGCGAGGTTGTCCGCGTCGTCAGCGCCAAGGGCCGCGAGACCGAGTACAAGGGCCTCACTCCCGAGCTGGCAGCTCAGCGTCTCGCTGAGGAGGCCGCCGAGGCCGAGGAGAACTAGAGCACCCGGTTCTGGGGCTCCAACCCTCCTCGTGTACCAACGCGCGCTTCGTCGGGCTTGTCGCTCCCGACTCCGGGCACTCTAGCCTCTTCGGAGACGTGCCCAAGCGACAGGTTTGCTAACCATTCCCCGGGGTGGGTGTGAGCGATAGCTCCGGTAACCACCGCCCACCCCAATCTCTCTTCCGTATCCTTCGTGCGTTTTGTCTCCGCGCACTTGGTTACGTCGTCGCTTGCCGGTGCGACTCCGTGAAAACCGGCGCCGGGCGCCCCGACCCTTGCCGGGGAACGGGCGCCTACCATCTCTTGGTTTTAGGCTGCGGGTAACCCGCCCGCAGCAAGCGATCGTTCGATTTGGAGGATATCTTATGCGTACGATCACCGAGTCCGAGTCCACCCCCAAGGCCGACGGCTTCTTTATGCCCGCTGAGTTCGCCCCGCAGGATCGCGTGTGGATGGGTTGGCCCCACCGCACCGACACCTGGGCCCACGGCGCCAAGCCGGCTCAGAAGCAGTATGCCGCCATCGCCCGCGCCATCGCCGAGTTCACCCCGGTTACCATGTGCGCCAACCAGGTCGACTATGCCAACTGCAAGGCCGTCTTCGAGGAGGACGAGAACGTCACCGTCATCGAGATGACCACCGACGACGCCTGGTTCCGCGACACCGCCGCCACCTACGTCATCAACGGCAAGGGTGAGAAGCGCGCCAACCACTGGCACTTCAACGCCTACGGCGGTCTCGTCGACGGCCTCTATTTCCCGTGGGACAAGGACGAGCAGATCGCCCTTAAGATGGCTGAGCTTTCCGGCTGCCGCCGCTATCGTCCCGATGACATGATCCTCGAGGGCGGCTCCATCACCGTTGACGGCGAGGGCACCCTTGTCGTGACCGACCAGTGCCTGCTTTCCCCGGGCCGCACCTGCTCTGCAGTGCTCGAGGAGGAAGAGGATCCCGAGTCCATCTGGCCCAAGTTCCACAAGAAGTTTGAGCCCTGGAGCGAGGAGCTTCGCGCCTACATGGACGAGCACCTCAAGGATTACCTGGGCGTCGAGAAGGTCATCTGGGTCAAGGAGGGCATCGACCCCGAGGAGACCAACGGCCACATCGACGACGTCGCCACGTTCATCGCCCCGGGCGTCATGGCCTGCATCTGGACCGACGATCCCGAGTATCCGTTCTACGAGCAGTGCCACGCTGCCTACGAGACCCTCTCCAACGCCGTTGACGCCAAGGGCCGCAAGATGAAGGTCTACAAGCTCTGCATGCCCGTGACCCCGCTGTTCATGGACCAGGCCTCCTGCGACACCATCGACGCCGACGAGAACGCCGAGCCGCGCGTCCCCGACGAGCCGCTGATCGCGTCCTACATGAACTACCTGGTCACCAACCACGGCGTCATCGTCCCGCAGTACGGCGACGAGAACGACCAGCTGGCCGTCGACACGCTCCAGAAGATCTATGACGAGGTCTGGGGCGAGGGCGTCTACAAGTGCGTCGGCGTCCAGTCCGAGCAGGTCGTCTTCGGCGGCGGCAACATCCACTGCATTACGCAGCAGGAGCCCTCGGCGTAACTCAGGCACGCCACCTTGGCGTTCACTCGTCGCTTACGTAGCGTCAGTACGCTACGCTCCTCGTTCGCGCCAATCTGGCGCACCTGAGCACGCCGAGTAAACGTCTGACTTTCCGAGGCACCCCATCTCGCCGCTCAAACCGTCGCTCGCGTACCAAAGTACGCTTCGCTCCTCTTTCGCGGCGACCTGGGGCACCTCGAAAACCCAGCCGATCAATCGGACGGTCGGTGAATCGGACCATCTTGGGGCATTGATGGCTGATTTGCTTGATGTCTTGGTCGGTTGGGTTTTCTTTGGGCACTCCGTTGCCTCCACATCGGAGTGCCTTTTTTCTTTGATTGAATACGCGTCTGGCCTGGGATTTTTTGCGGGTTAGGCCAATTGTTCGCTTGAATTTCCCAGGTCAGACGCGTCTTCAATTGCCGAAAGTTCCCGGTCGCGAACGCGGCCGTTTTGATCGGAGTATCTATGTACCAGCGTATCGTTATCTACACGCGCCTGTTCCGCGAGCGTTGGTCCAATAATTGCATCCTCTCTTCTCTTTGGGATGGCACCTGCACCGGTGACGCGGCCTGCAACCCTACCTTGGGCTGCGCCTTCGGTACAGATGCCATCCTTTTTGCTGTAGGGGGAGCGTGCCATGGCAGGTAAAAAGTTCTCCCTGATCGAGGTCATCCTTTCGGTTATCTGCGTCGTGTTTACCATCGAGGCGGCGGCTCCGGCATCTGCCATGGGCAACGTGCAGTTCTTCTGGTGGATCTTCCTTATCATTACGTTTTTGCTTCCCTATGGTCTGGTGGTGGCCGAGCTGGGTACGGCGTTTGATTCCGAGGGCGGCCTGTACGATTGGGTTCGCTTGGGCCTGGGCGACCGTTGGGGCGCCCGTTGCTCTTGGTGCTACTGGGTTAACTTTCCGCTGTGGGTGGCAAGTATCGCCTGCATGTTCCCCAGTGTCATTAATGCGGTGTGGGGTATCGAGTTTTCACTCGGGATCCGAATTGCCATCGAGATTGCCTTTGTGTGGGGCGTCACGGTCATGGCAATGCAGCCGGTTGCCGAGGCCGATTGGGTCATGGACGGCGGCGCCGTCATCAAGGTGCTCATTACCGCTGTGGTGGGAATCGTCGGCATTTGGTTTGCCTGCAATAACGGCTTTGCCAACGACATGTCGTTTAAGACCTTCATTCCAGATCTGGGCGACACCAATTCGTTGACGTACCTATCGATCATCCTATTCAACTTTATGGGCTTTGAGGTGGTCGCGACTTTTGCCAGCACGATGAAGAACCCGTCGTGCGATATCCCCAAGGCGGTTATTGCCGGTGGCGTGGCCATTGCGGCAATTTACATCATTTGCGGCATTGGCATTGGAGCCGCGGTTCCCACCGAGCAGCTTTCACTCGATTCGGGCATTGTGGACGCAGTCGCCGCTATGGTGGGGCGCGCTCACCCGCTGACGATGGTCGTTGGCGTGGCCTTTTTGGTGACGCTGTTCGCCAACATGATCTGCTGGAGCTTTGGCGTCAACAACGTGGCGAGCTATGCCGCGCGCCATGGCAACATGCCGCGCCCCTTTGCGCTGGTGTCCAAGAAGACCGGCATGCCCAATGGCTCGGCAATCATTAACGGTTGTTTTGCCAGCTTGGTGCTGCTACTTCAGATTCCGCTGGGCGAGGGTTCCGACGTTTTTTGGGTATTCTTTTCGATGAACGTCGTCTTTCTGCTCATGAGCTATATCCCGATGTTCCCAGCGTTTTGGCGCCTGCGCAAATATGACGATCGCCCGCGCGTGTTCCGTGCACCCTTCGAGGGCAAGGTGCTTGCGGTGGCACTTGCGATTCCCGTGGTGGAGCTTGTGCTTTCGATTGTCGCTACGATTGTGCCGCTCAACGGCTCGCCCGCCGAAATGGCAAAGTTGCCCATTCTCATGGGTGTGGTGATCGTCGTGTTGCTGGGCGAGGTTTCGCGCCTCATATCGCGCCGCGGCCGCAGCGTCGACAATCCCGGCGTTGGTGCAAGGGAATCAGGTTTCTTTGCACCAAAACAGTAGCGCCGCGAGTTGCGCAGCGCTTGCTGTGTCTTGGATTACTGCTCGCAGTGCTCGGGATCAGAAGCGAGCTTAGGCGCAAAGTAGGGAACGTGGCCCAGGTACGGACAGCCGTCCGGGCGCTCGTCGACAACGCAGGGGATATCGTCGTAGGTGAGTGAGTCGCTCAGGCGGGCGATGGCCTTAGCGGCAGGAGCGACGAGCATCTTGAGAGGTGCGATAGGCGCCATGGCATCTCCTTTCTTGCATGCGACCCGTGTTTTGGCGCGAATGTATACGCCGCCAGTCTAGCATCCCGCCGCGGAGAGCTCCAAACCACCACAAAGGGGACAGGCACCTTTGTGGTGGTTTTGGTGTTTGACCAGATAATACCTGTTATCGCTCCCGGGCAGTCGTTGGGGACGTTCTAAAACGGTTATATGTCACTATCCAATAACGCCTCTGAACTGGGCCACTATTAGATTATGGAAAACACTACTGCAAGATTATGGCAAATGATACTGTCAGATTATTGCGTGTGCTGCTGTAGTCGTCGGGGGCCTGCCTTATGAGCGCCGGCATGGTGCGAACTGTCATCGCTGCCCGCTGCAGCGAGTAGCAAGCGGGCAAAACCGCCTCAAAACCAGCGCGAACAACCGCCGCGAAGAGGATCGGATCCCTTTCGCGGCGGTTGTTCGCCTATCTGGAGCGCCTCAAAACCAAGTGAGTAGGCTTTTTTGGATCTGCCGAGCATATCACGACAAGTGCTCAATAAAACCGCAGGTCAGCGCTGTGGCGATTCGGGGTGTGCTCGGCCTCCTGCAAAAAGTCTACTCACTTGGTTTTGGCTGCTAGAAGACTGCCGCGAGGGAAGGCAACTTCCTCGCGGCGGTTGGCGTTTACCCAGATAAAACCTGCCAAAATAAACCTGTCCCTTTTTGGCATGTCCCTTTTGGCGTGGCTGATTGCTTTGGGCTGTCTTGGAGAAAGCCCGTGAGGCGGCACTCAAGCTAATCCTGCGTGTCGCCTCCGTACATGTAGACGATAAAGCCGTCGCCGGTGTCTTGGCTGTGATCTTCCAAGATGCGCTTCATGTTGAGGTGCTCGTAGAACTGCCAGTCGGAGCTGCAGTCGCTCATCAGGAAGAACTTGGTGCAGCCTGCCCGGGCGAGCTCGGCGCGCGCAAGGTCGATGAGCGCGCGGCCGAGCCCCTTGCCCTGCCACTCGGGCACGATGATGATGAGGTTGAGTTGGCCCTGGGCATACTCATTGCCCGTGGCGGCAAAGCGGTCGGCCGTGGCCTTCTCGCGGCTGTCGCCAAAGAGCGGGCCCTCGAGCTTGGCGTCGGCGGTCTTCGCCATCTCGGTTGCCTGGGCGAACATCTCGTCGTAGCAGGGTACCCACGTGGGGTTGGTACGCGGCTTGCCGTCTTCGAAGATGCCGATGCAGCAGGCGGCGATAATGCGGCCCTCGGCCTCGGCGACAAGCGCGATGGGGGAGCGCTGCAGCTGCATGGCGATGTTAAAGCGCGCGCAGAAATCGGCAGCTTCGACGTCGCCGCGGTTGCGCAGCGTGTTGCACCACAGCTGGTTGTAGATGGCGGCGATGCCGGTCAGGTCATCAAGTGTGGTGGCGCGCAGGGCTACGTTGTCAAGGCTCATGGAGGCTCCTTCCGGGTTGGGTCAGGCCACCTCTGAGTGTGACATGGCCGCAGGGCCGCCGCATCAACCATTCGGTAGACGACCCCCGATCCCACGGGGGCGGAGAGATAGTCATTGGGGACGTTCTTAAACGACTGGTCAAACAAGAGCGTCCCCAACGACTACCTCAAGGAATGTCCCAGACTGCCGGCAGAAAAGGAACGTCCCCAACTGCCGCATCCGGAGCAAGACAACGCCGCAGGTAGAGGACGGACAGACACCATGACCCAATCCAGGGGCACGGAAACGACAGGAGCCCCCGCTCGTGACCGCGGGTCGGGGCTGCGACAATGTTGTTGAAGTGCCAGAGGCGCAGCCGCGCCGCAACGAGGTTGGGAGGCTCCCGTGCCTAGATATTCTACCGCCTTCGGAATGGACGTACACCTCAGGTCCACCACCGTCTGCGCGCTCGACGCGGAGACGGGCGAGGCCGTGACGAGGAGGTTCCGCGGCAACCCCTGGGGCGAGGTCGCGGAGTGGATGTCGGGCTTCCCCGGCCCGTCGCTCGCCGCCTACGAGAGCGGCTACCTCGGCTTCGCCCCGCAAAGGGAGCTCTCCGGGCTCGGCGTCGACTGCGTCGTCGCGGCCGTCTCCAAGGTCCCGAGGTCGGCTGCCGACCTCTCGTCCAAGAACGACCGCAACGACGCGGCCAGGATGGCCAAGGCGATACTGTCGCACGACGTCACCCCGGTATGGGTGCCGTCCCCCGAGATCGAGGGGCTCAGGGACCTCGCCGCCGCCCACGACGCGGCGACCGCGAGGCTCGCGGCGGCGAAGCAGCGGCTCCTGGCGTTCCTAGCCCGCCGCGGCTATGTCTACGGCGGCACGACGCCGGCCGGCAACCCCCGGAAGTACTGGACGTACGGCTTCCTCAGGTGGCTCGACGGCATACACCCCGCCGACGACGGAGGCATCCGGGCGCTTGCGGCGCTGAGGAACGAGGTCGAGGCGGCCGACGAGACGAGGGAGGCCCTCCTCGCCGAATACAGGGCCGCCGTCGCGGCGGGCCCCCTCTCGGCCGAGGTCGAGGCGCTCCAGTCGATCAAGGGGTGCGGGTTCGCGCTCGCCGCCGCCTTCGCGTCCGAGGTCGGCGACTTCTCGAGGTTCCGCTCCGGCAGGCAGGTGACGGCCTACTTCGGCCTCGCCCCGAAGCAGAGGTCGAGCGCGGACTCCGTGCGCCTCGGCGGAATCAGCGGGGCCGGCAACGCGCTCGTCAGGAAGCTGGCTGTCGAGGGGTCCTGGTGCTATGCCCAGGCCGGCCACCAGCCGAAGCTGATGCCCAAGGGCTCCGGCGTGCCCCTCGAGATAAGGATGCACGGGAGGAAGGGGTCCGAGAGGCTCCTGCGCCGCCGCGAGGAGATGATCGCCCGCGGGATGCCGCAGGCGAAGGCGAACGCGGCCACCGCGGCCGAGCTCGTGAGGTGGCTGTGGGCCCTCGGCACGATGTGCCGGGAGGGCGCGGAATAGACATAAGCCCCCGTCCCGGCGAGCCGGGCAGCCTTCGGGGACACCCCCGTTCTCGCTGTGCGCGCGGCGGCCGCCGCATGCGCGAAGACAGACTAGGGGAACCCCGCCGAAGGAGAGGATTGCGGGCCGCCGGAGCGGTATCCGCGGATATGAGACTGAGCCGAAGGCGTCGATGACATGCCGGGGGCGGACCGGGACGGGTTTAACGGCAGGCCCCGCCGACCGATTGCAAGCGGTCGGCGGGGCCATTGTGGCCCTTGACAGTGGATTGGGTCATATGAGCGAGCGGGTCGCATTTGAGACAAGGTGACGTGAAACGAAAGGGCGCCGACCTTCTGGTTGCGCCCTTGAAGTTGAACGTCAGATTGTCCAAATGCGGCCCGCGTAACTAAATACGCTCTGCGATCTCGTGGATGAGGTAGTCGGTCTTTTCCCAGCCTAGGCACGGGTCGGTGATCGACTTGCCAAAGACGCCGCCGTCGACCGGCTGGTTGCCGTCCTCCAGGTAAGACTCGATCATAAAGCCCTTGACCAGCTTGGAGATGGACTCGTTGCGGCGGCAGCTGTCGAGCACTTCCTTGCAAATGCGATACTGCTCCAGCGGACGCTTGCCCGAGTTGTCATGGTTGCAGTCGATGATCGCTGCCGGATTGGCATAGCCGGCATGCTCGGTATAGCGCTCGGCCAGGCGCTCCAGGTGCTCGTAGTGGTAATTGGGGTAGGTGCGCCCATCGAGGCCGATGTAGCCGCGCATGACGGCGTGCGCGAGCGGGTTGCCATCGCACTCGACCTCCCAGTTGCGGAAGATGAAGCTCTGGTGCGCCTGCGCGGCGTAAATAGAGTTGAGCATGACGGTGGTGGAACCGGCGGTGGGGTTCTTCATGCCCACGGGCACCGAAATGCCGCTCGACACCAGGCGATGCTCCTGGTTTTCGACCGAGCGCGCGCCCACGGCAACATAGCTCAACAGGTCAACGAGGTACTGGTAGTTGGACGGATAGAGCATCTCGTCGGCGGTGAAGAAGCCCGTTTCCTCAATAACACGCAGATGCATATGGCGGATGGCCTTGACGCCCTCGAGCAGGTCGTCGGGAGCCTCGGGGTTGGGGTTGTGCAGAAGGCCCTTGTAGCCGGTGCCCTTGGTACGCGGCTTATTGGTGTAGACGCGCGGAATGATGATGAGCTTGTCCTTGACCTCCTCGGCGGTCTTGACCAGGCGGTTCATGTACTCAAGCACCGAATCCTCGCGGTCGGCAGAGCACGGGCCGATGATGAGCACCTTACGTGCGTCCTCGCCGGTAAAGACTTTGGCGACCTCGGCGTCAAATGCCTGCTTTTTGGCGGTAAGCTCGGCAGAAAGCGGCATTTCCTCGCGGATCTCCATGGGGATCGGCAGCCTGCGTTTGAATTCCATGGCCATACGGGGCCTCCTTTATCAATTAACAGCAACAATTGGCGAATTCTCGAATGCTCGGCATTATCCGCTGTCGCACGCTAAAGTGCAAGCGAAACCTGCCGAAAAGGGACAGGTTTATTTTGGTCGGTTTTATCTGGGGAAATGTCGGCACTCGCCGGAAGGGGGGACCGGCGTACGACATGCTGGAGCAAGTTGGATCTTCTGCGGCATACCCCGTGGACAAAAAATGGCAAATATGAGTACTGTTGCTAGCTTAGTATCATATCGACCTTATAAGATATTAGACACAACAGTAAATATGTTCATTAACGTTGGCACACAGAAGCATGCTACCGGGCATTTTGATCAATTTGAAGGCATATCTAGGCCGCAATGAGGTCGTTTGGGGCAGTTTTGGCTGTTACTAAAAAGGTGACAGTACTCATATTTGCCATTTTTTGTCCACGGGGCCTTGAGGGAGGGCGTCAATCAGGTCCCAGGGGAGGCGGTTCGAGGGCCGCAGAACAAAAAACGGGGGCGCAGGCTGTCCTGCGCCCCCGTTCTCGGGCGTTATTCGTTCCCTGCGGCAGAATTTACGCCGCTTCGTCGAACTGCGAATTGTACAGGTCGGCGTAGAAGCCGCCTTGGGCGAGCAGCTCGTCGTGCGTGCCCTTCTCGACGATGTCGCCGTCGCGAATCACCAAGATCACGTCGGCGTTGCGGATCGTGGACAGGCGATGCGCGATGACAAAGCTCGTGCGGCCCTGCATCAGCGCATCCATGGCGCGCTGAATAAGCTCCTCGGTACGGGTATCGACGTTGGAAGTCGCCTCGTCCAAAATCAGCGCCGGACGGTCGGCCAAAATGGCGCGGGCGATGGTCACGAGTTGGCGCTGGCCCTGTGAGAGGTTGGTGCCCTCCTCATTGATCATAAAGTCGTAGCCGCCGGCGAGCGTATGGATAAAGTGGTCGCAGCGTGCGGCGCGTGCGGCGGCCTCGACCTCGGCGTCGGTCGCATCGGGGCGTCCGTAGCGGATGTTCTCGCGGATGGTGCCGTTAAACAGCCAGGTGTCCTGCAGCACCATGGCAAACTCGCCGCGCAGCGCCGCGCGGTCCCAGTCGCGCACGTCGACGCCTTCGACGCGCAGCGAACCGCCGTCCACGTCGTAAAAGCGCTGCAGCAGCTTAATGAGCGTGGTCTTGCCGGCGCCGGTGGGGCCGACGATGGCAATGGTTTGGCCGGGCTGCGCCTCGCAGCTAAAGTCGTGGATGATGGTCTTGTCGGGCGTGTAGCCAAACTTGACGTGGTCGAACTCAACGTGGCCGGGGCGCTTCTCGGGAATCTGGGCGTCGGCCTTCTGCTCCTCCTCGGGCGCGGCGAGGAACTCAAAGACGCGCTCGGTGGCAGCGGCCATCGACTGCATCGTGTTGCTCACGTTGCCCAGCTGCTGCACCGGCTGCGTAAAGTTGCGTACGTACTGGATAAAGCTCTGGATGTCGCCGGGCGTGGCGTTGCCGGTCAGCGCGAGCTGCGCACCCACCACGACGACGCCCACGTAGCCCATGTTGCCCACCAGACTCATAAGCGGCATCATCAGGCCCGACAGGAACTGCGAGCGCCAGCCGCTAATAAAGAGGCGGTCGTTTTGACGGTCGAACTCCTCGATTGAGGCCTCGGCGCGGTCGAACACCTGAATGACATTCTGGCCGGCAAAGTCCTCCTCGATAATGCCGTTGACGGCGCCCAGGACTTGCTGTTGCTCGCGGAAGTACGGCTGCGAGAAGTGAATCATCACGGTCAGGATAATCGCGGCTGCCGGCAGCGTGAGCACGGTGACGCCGGTGAGCGGCAGACTGATCGACAGCATCATGACGAGCACGCCGATAATCTGCGTCACCGATGTGATGAGTTGCGTCACGCTCTGGTTGAGTGACTGACCCAGCGTGTCGACATCGTTGGTGATGCGGCTGAGCACGTCGCCCTTGCTGTGGCCGTTGAAGTAGCTCATCGGCACGACAGCGATCTTGGCGGCGATCTCCTTGCGCATGCGATAACAAATCTTTTGCGTGACGCCGGTCATGAGCCAGCCTTGGATCAGGCTGCAGACAGAGCTTGCCAGATACAGGCAGAGCAAAAAGCCGAGCGTCTTGGCGATCCAGGCAAAGTCAACGTCGCCGGTACCGTTGACCTTGGCAACCAGGCCCTCGAACAGCTTGGTCGTAACCTGGCCGAGCACCTTGGGCCCCACAATGTTAAAGATGACCGAGCATACGGCAAAGGCGACGGCGGCAAACACGGCAATCTTGTGCTGGCCGATATAGCCGAGCAGCTGCCTCATGGTGCCCTTAAAGTCCTTGGCCTTTTCGCCGCGGCCCATACCACCCATGCGGCCCATGGGACCGCGCCGGCGGGTGGGCTTGGGAATCTGAGTCTTGGTCTCGTCTGCCATTAGCGCTCGCCTCCTTCCATGACGGCTTCAATCTCTTCTTGGGTAAGCCCCAACTCCTCGGCGGAAAGCTGCGACTGTGCGATCTCCAGGTATGCCGGGCAGTTGTGCAGCAGTTCCTCGTGCGTGCCGGTGCCCACTACGTGGCCGTCGTCGAGCACGATGATCTGATCGGCGTGCATGATGGTCGCGATGCGCTGGGCCACGACCACGAGCGCGGCGTCGGTAACGTTTTTGGCAAGCTCCTCGCGCAGGCGCGCGTCGGTCTTGTAGTCGAGGGCGCTAAACGAGTCATCGAACACCACGACCTCGGGCTTTTTGGCCAACGCGCGGGCGATGGCCAGGCGCTGGCGCTGACCGCCCGAGACATTGGAGCCGCCCTGGCTGATGGGGGAGTCGTAGCCGCCCTCGCGCTCGGCGATAAAGTCCTCGGCCTGTGCGATGCGTGCCGCCTGGCGCATGTCATCATCGCTCACCATGTCGCCGGCAAATTTGAGGTTGCTCTCGACAGTGCCCGAGAACAGACGCCCCTGCTGCGGGATGTAACCAATGCGGCGGCGAAGCTCGGAAAGGGTCATATCGCGCACGTCGATGCCGTCGAGCGAAATGCTGCCGCCGGTGACGTCGTACAGGCGCGGGATGAGCTGCACAAGCGTGGACTTGCCCGAACCCGTGGAGCCGATGATGCCGAGCATCTGGCCGGCGTGCGTGGTGAAGTTCACACCGCTGATGACATCGGCGCGGGCATCGGGATACTGGAAGCTCACGTCGTGGAAGGCGAGCTCACCGCGCGGCGCGTTGGCCGCGGGCAGTTTGGGCGAGACGGGGTCGTTGATGCTCGTGGGACAGGTGATGACCTCTTCCACGCGCTCGGCTGCGACTTCGGCGCGGGGCAGGATGACCGACACCATGGTGAGGATCATAAACGCCATGACGATCTGCATAGTGTAGGAGATAAACGCCATCATGTTGCCGACCTGCATCACGCCGTCAGACACGCCCTGCGCGCCAAACCAGACGATAAGCACGGTGATGCAGTTCATAACGAGCATCATGAGCGGCATCATAAAGCTCATGGCTCGGTTGGTGTAGAGCTGCGTGGTCATAAGGTCGAGCGAAGCCTTGTCAAAGCGCTCGAGCTCATGCTCCTCGCGGTTGAACGAGCGGATGGGCATAAGGCCGTCGAGCAGCTCGCGGGCGGTAAGGTTCACGCGGTCCACAAAGCTCTGCATCTTTTTGAACTTGGGCATGGTGAGGCCCATAAGCACGCCGACGACGGCCGAGACCGCGATGATGGCCACGGCGATGGTCCACTCCAGACCGGTGTGGTTGGCCAGGACACGCATGACAGCGACGACGCCCATGACGGGGGCCATCAGGCACATGCGGATAAACAGGGTTGCGGCCATCTGGATCTGCTGAATGTCGTTGGTGCAGCGGGTGATGAGCGAAGCCTGGCTAAACTTGCCCACCTCGGCCGGCGAGAAGTGCATAACCTTGTTGAAGGTCTCGCGGCGCAGGTCGCGGGCGATGGAGCAGGCGGTGCGCGAAGCCACGGCGCCGGTCAGGATGGTGGCGACAAGCGACACCAGGCACAGGCCAAACATCGTGGTCGCCATGCGGCCCAGGTAGGCGTTCTGCACGTCGGCGGGGTCGATACCCTGTGCCTTGTACTCGTCCTGCACGTAGCTCACGGCGCGTTGGGTCACGATGGAGCCCGACATGGAGCCCATTTTGTCCGCCATACCGTTGGCGCCCTCGACGAGCTTGCCCTGGTCGATTAGGCCGCCTTCAACGCCTAGACGCAGGCTCTTCATGGTGATCTTGCCGCCGTCGGCATCAATCTGCTTTTGCATATTCTGCGCCGCTGCGGCCTTTTGCTGCATCTCGGCGAGCTGGTCGGGCGTCATCGCTGCCATTTGCTCGGGCGTGGGCATGGCTTGGGCGTCGCTGTTGCCTTTCTCGCTGGACGCGCCCATCATGTCGCCCATGGAGCTGGCGTCGATGCCTTGGTTGAGCGAAAGGACGACGGTCTCGGGCAGGCTCATGATATCGGCAATCTTGCCGCCGTCGGCGCGCTCATCCTCGGTTCCCCTGTACGTGCGAATGCCGTTTTTGTCTGCCTTGCCAAACGCAGCTTCTACTGTCTTGGCGTCCTTGGCGCTCATAAAGAGTTCGAGGTCGTCGAGCGATTCGGCACGAATGGTGTCGGGCACGGGCGAGGCGATGCCGCCTTGCTGCACGCCCACGTCGACGATGTCGCTCATATAGGTAGGCAGTGCCAGATCGGCGTTACAGCTGATTACGATAAGTACGATAGCTGTGAACAGTGCCAGGACATGCTTTTTAAAGAGCTTGAGAATCCTCACTCGGCATCTCTCCTTTCTTGATTGCGGTCGATAATTTCGTTGAAACGCCTTAGAAGGCGCACCATCTCTTGGGTATCTGTTTCGCCGAGCTGCTCGAGGAAGGCCGCGGTGCGCTCCTCGAATTCCCGACGTTTGATTTCGAGATTCTGGAATCCCTTATCGGTCATCGTGACGTGTACACGACGACGGTCGGTCTTTGAGTGCTCGCGCTCGACCCAGCCCTTGGCTTCGAGAGTGCGTAAGATATTGGCGATGCGGGCACTCGAGACCCAGGCGCGATTTGCGAGTTCGCTCGGCGTGAGCGAACCGCCAGCGAGCATGAGGGCGCGCATGACAGCCATCTCGCCGCCGAGAGCTTTGTCCGCAGAGCGTGAAATGCGATGATGCATGCTGCCAAACTCAGTTAAGAGCTGACGCCCAAGCTCATGGAAATCGGTATCTTCCACCGAAAACCCCTAACACTAGAAACTATTTTCGGTGAAAGATGATACCCGCATATTCGGGCCTCATTCAGTGGGCAATATAAAGAGCGCATAAAGAGTTAAAAAATTCAATTGCTGAAGCGTTTCAAAGAACTATTATGCCCGCGGTTAGGCGAGGGGTTGTCACCACCATGACGACTGGGACTCATTTATCGCCACGTGCGATGCTCCAACTTCCCGCAAGGAGACACCTTATATAAAGGGGGATGGAGTCATGGCATTTGACTTCACGGGCAAGACCGCGATTGTCACGGGTGGCACTCAGGGCATTGGCCTCGAGATCGCCAAGGGCATCGTCGCGGGCGGCGGACACGTCGCGCTCATCGCAAGGAACGCTGCCAAGGGCGAGGCCGCTGTGGCCGAGCTTGGCGAGGGCAACAAGTTCTATCAGCTCGATGTTGCCGATGCGCCTAAGGCGCGTGAGACCGTCGAGCAGATTTTTACGGACCTGCCGCAAACCAACATCCTGATCAACTGCGCTGGCGTCATCAGCACCAAGAAGTTCGACGAGATCGATGACACCGAGTGGCGTCGCACCATCGACATCAACCTCAACGGCACCTTTACCATGATGAACGCCGTGTACCCGCACTTTAAGGCGGCCCATGCCGGCACTATCGTCAACGTGAGCTCTGTTGCTGGCAAGATCGGCGGCGGCCTGCTCGGCACCGCTGCCTACGCCAGCTCCAAAGCCGGTGTTAACGGTCTAACCAAGGCAGTCGCCAAGGAAGGCGGCAAGTTTGGCGTCCGCTGCAACGCCGTGTGCCCGTCGCTCACCCTTACCGATATGACCTCGATTCTCTCTGACGAGAACTCTCAGCGCATCATCAACGGTATTCCTCTGGGCCGCGCCGCCCAGGCCAGCGAGCCTGCGCAGATGGTGCTCTTCTTCGCTTCCGACCTCGCTAGCTTCGTGAACGGCGAGATCGGTGACTGCGACGGTGGCATCGTTCTGGACGGGTAATACCCCGCGACGTTAATTCGGCGACGGCTCCTGCGACTCGGGACCGTCGCCTTCTTTCTGACAAAGGCGCGTGCGGCTACGATTCGCATGCATCCAAAGGAGATATATATGAGTGAATCGACTGCGGTGGAGGCGCCGGCGGCAAAGGAGCCGTTCTTTAAGATGTCCTCCATCCCGGGTGCCAATATTTTGGTGCCGCTTTTGTTGGGCTGCCTGCTCAACACGCTGTTCCCCGATCTGTTCAAAACGCTCGGCAGCTTTACGCTCGGCATGACCCAGCAGGGCGCAGGCCCGCTTGTTGGCGCTTTTTTGCTCATCGTCGGTACGACGATTTCGTTTAAGAGCGCTCCTGCCGCCGCTGCCCGCGGCGCCATCATCATCGCCGTCAAGCAGATCGTGGTCGTTGCCGTGTCGCTGCTCATCCTTTATGTATTCAACGACAACCTGTTTGGCATCTCTGCCATGGTGATGCTGGCCGCTTGCACCGGCGCCAACAACGCTATGTACGCTGGTCTGATGGGCACCATGGGCAATGAGGCCGAGCGTGGCGCCGTCGCCATCACCACGCTGGTTGTCGGCCCTCCGGTCACGATGATCGTGCTCGGCGCTGCCGGTCAGGCTCCGATCGGCTGGTCGCTCGTGGGCGCCATCCTGCCGATCGTCGTCGGCATTATTCTGGGTAACCTCTTCCCCAGCTTTAAGAAGATGATGGCACCGGCACTTTCCGCCATCATCGTGCTCGTCTTCTTTGCCATGGGCTCGACCATGACCTTTGGCCAGCTCATTAATGGTGGTCTTCCCGGTATTCTGCTCGGCGTGATCTGCTCGGTGGTCTTTGCAATTCCCGTTATCGCGGTCGATAAGCTCACAGGCGGTACGGGTGTCGCAGGTGCGGCCATTTCGAGCTGCGCCGGAGCCAATGTGGCCACGCCTGCTGCCATGGCAAGCGTCAACGAGGCCTTGTACGGCGGTGTGGTGCTCGCGACGGCCACGGCACAGGTTGCTGCCTGTGCAATCGTGACTGCTATTTTGACCCCGCTGGTCACCAGCTGGTGCTACAAGCATTTTGAGGGCCAGCAGAGCAACAGCAAGGCAACGACCGACAAGGCCGCCGCAGCCGCCTAATGCCAAGCGGCAATCAAAGCTAAATAACTAGCCATGCCACAGGGCGGCCCCGGGGGAAATCCCGTGGCCGCCCTGTAGTTTCTGTGGGGTCTCTGGGGCACTTTACTCTGCTAAAGCTGGCATAACAGCTAGAGTGAAGGACGTATAAAGGCAAGGGGAAATATCAAGCGAATCGGTGAACGGTAGCTGATGGTGGGAGCGTTTCCTGCGGATTTGTTAAAAACAACCTTATGGTATAAAAAAAGAAACATATAACAGCCCTGATGAAGGGGGTGGCTATGTTATCCTTCTCAAACGGGTGAAATCTTGGGTTTTGGGTTGCAGTTCCAAGGTGGACAAACGTTTTTCCCTGTACCAACGTGTGGTGAAGAACGGAAGAAGCCGGTAGTGCAAGCCGATAATTCAAGAATTCAATAAGCAGCGGTGTGAGAGAGCGCCGCATTACACGTAACTAGGAGCGTGGTTACACAATGCAGGAGGCATGGGAAGGCTTCAAGGAAGGCATCTGGACGGGAGAGGTTGACGTCCGAGACTTCATCCAGAAGAACTACACCCCCTACGAGGGCGACGAGTCGTTCCTCGCCGGCCCGACCGAGCGTACCAAGGAGCTGTGGGGCGAGGTTCTCGACCTGCTGCTCAAGGAGCGCGAGCAGGGCGGCGTCCTCGATATGGACACCAAGACCGTCACGGGTATCGTGAGCCACCCCGCTGGCTACATCGATAACGCCCATCGCGACAAGGAGACCATCGTCGGCCTCCAGACCGACAAGCCGCTCAAGCGTGCGCTGCACGTCAACGGTGGTATCCGCATCGCTTGCCAGGCTGCCAGCCAGCACGGCTACAAGATCGACGAGAACGTTGTCGAGCGCTACACCTTCGAGCGCAAGACCCACAACGCCGGCGTCTTCGATGTCTACACCCCCGAGATGCGCGCCTGCCGTTCGGCCCACATCATCACCGGTCTGCCCGATGGCTATGGCCGCGGCCGCATCATTGGCGACTACCGTCGTGTCGCCCTGTACGGTGTCGACTACCTGATCAAGGACAAGGAGGCCCAGAAGGCTTCCACCCCGACGGTCATGACCGCCGACAACATTCGCGATCGTGAGGAGCTGCAGGAGCAGATCCGCGCCCTCGGCGAGCTCAAGATGATGGCCGAGACCTATGGTTTCGACATTTCCAACCCTGCTACCAACACGCAGGAGGCCATCCAGTGGATGTACTTCGCCTACCTCGCTTCCGTCAAGGAGCAGAACGGCGCCGCTATGTCCATCGGCCGTACCTCTACGTTCATCGACATTTACGCTGAGCGCGACCTTGCCAACGGTACCTTCACCGAGGAGCAGATCCAGGAGTTCGTGGATCACTTCATCATGAAGCTCCGCATGGTCAAGTTTGCCCGTACCCCCGAGTACCAGGCCCTGTTCACCGGCGATCCGCAGTGGGTCACCGAGTCCATCGGCGGCATGGGTGTTGACGGCCGTACGCTCGTTACCAAGATGAGCTACCGCTACCTGCACACGCTCGAGAACATGGGCACCAGCCCCGAGCCCAACATGACCGTTCTGTGGTCGACCCGTCTGCCCGAGAACTTCAAGAAGTTCTGCGCCAAGACTTCTGTCGCCAGCTCCTCGATCCAGTACGAGAACGACGACCTCATGCGCGTTTACCACGGCGACGACTACGGCATCGCCTGCTGCGTGTCCTCCATGCGCATCGGCAAGGAGATGCAGTTCTTCGGCGCTCGCGCCAACCTGGCCAAGTGCCTGCTGTACGCACTCAACGGCGGTGTTGACGAGGTCTCCAAGAAGCAGGTCGGCCCCAAGTACCGCGCCGTCGAGGGCGATACGCTCGATTACGACGACGTCGTGGCCAAGTACAACGACATGATGAAGTGGCTTGCTGGCGTGTACGTCAACTCGCTGAACATCATTCACTACATGCACGACAAGTATTGCTACGAGCGCATCCAGATGGCTCTGCACGACAAGCACGTGCATCGCTGGTTCGCTACGGGCATCGCTGGCCTTTCCGTCGTGGCTGACTCCCTGTCCGCCATCAAGTACGCCAAGGTCCACCCCGTCCGTGACGAGAACGGCATCATCGTCGACTTCGAGACCGAGGGCGAGTTCCCCAAGTACGGTAACGACGACGACCGCGTCGACCAGATCGCTCACGACGTTGTGCACCAGTTCATGGAGTACATCCGCATGAACGACACCTACCGCAACTCCGTGCCCACGACCTCGGTTCTGACCATCACCTCCAACGTCGTGTACGGCAAGAAGACCGGCTCCACGCCCGACGGCCGCAAGGCTGGCCAGCCCTTCGCCCCGGGTGCTAACCCCATGCACAAGCGCGATAGCCACGGCGCCATCGCTTCGCTGTCTTCGGTTTCCAAGCTCCCGTTCCGCGATGCTCAGGACGGCATCTCCAACACCTTCTCCATCATCCCGGGTGCGCTCGGCAAGGAGGACCAGGTGTTCTTTGGCGATATCGACCTTGATCAGCTGGGCGAGTAACTATTGTTAGTGCTATACTAACAATAACGATTACTGATTAGTGCGCCGGTTTCGGCCGGCGCCTATCGATCGAAGGAGACACATTATGAAGGTTTCTGAAGTTTCCGAGACTCAGGCCGATAACCTGGTCCACATGCTCGACGCTTACGCCGAGAAGGGTGGCCACCACCTGAACATCAACGTCTTCAACCGTGAGACGCTGCTCGACGCTCAGGCTCACCCCGAGAAGTACCCGCAGCTGACCATTCGCGTTTCCGGCTACGCCGTGAACTTCCACACGCTCACCAAGGAGCAGCAGGACGAGGTCATTTCGCGTACCTTCCACAACAAGTTCTAAAGGGGTTTAACTCCCGCAGGATCGCGAGGGCGTAATGGGCTTCTCCCCAGAACGTCCTCGGACATGCAAAGAGGCTCCGCATCGCGCTTCGCGCTGCGGAGCCTCTTTGCGTCCTGCGGAATGTTCTGGGGAGAAGCCCATTACGCCCTCCCGGGGACCCTGTGTAGTCACCCTTTAGGGAACCCCGCTCAATTCAAATATGTGTCCTGCGGAATGTTTTGGAGAGTAATCCAAAGCGGCCCGGCGGGGTCCTGTGTAGTCACCCTTTAGGCGGAACTCTCCTAATGGGTTGAGCGTTTTGGATACTTGCTTGCTACCGTTTATCGCGTATAGCTACCGTTTGCGGAGTAAGTAACACTCCTTAATAAACCGTGTAAAATCTCAGTTAAGCACGGAGTTTTCCAGGGAGACGCTGTCCTTTGTTGTGTGCAAGGGACGGCGTCTCTTTGGCGCTTAGATACTGTTGCACAACAGTGCGGTGGCTTGTGCTTGGTATTGGAAAGTCGACATTGAGATAGGTCGTGATGATAATGGGCAAGTACGTAATCGTGGTTGAGTCTGGTTCGGATGTGACGCCGGAGCTTTGCGAGCGCTACGGCATCGTGCGCGTGCCTATGCATGTCACGATTGGTGACGAGACCGTCGAGGACGGCTCGATCGATCCGCTCGAGATTTACTCGCGCTGTAACGAGTTTGGCGTTATGCCCAAGACCAGTGGTTGCGCGCCTGCGGATTTTGCTCACGTGTACGACCGCATTCATGCCGAGCAGCCCGACGCGACCATCCTGCATCTTGCGTACTCCGAAGTCACGACCTGCTCACATCAGTCCTCCAAGATTGCAGCTAAGGGCCGCGACTACGTCTTCTCTATGGACACGCGTTTTGTTTCGGTTGGCCAGTCGCTCGTTGCCGTCGAGACCGCCAAATATATCGAGGCTCACCCCGATGCCACCGTCGATGAAATTTTCTCCTTTACCAATTCGGTGATGGACCGCGTGCTGTTGGGTTTTGTTCCTACCGACCTTGCCTTCCTTAAGGCAGGCGGCCGCTTGTCCAACGTCGCATTCCTAGGCGCCCATCTGCTCAAGATTAAGCCCTGCATTGAGGTAACGGGCGGCAAGTTCGTGGCGACCAAGAAGTTCCGCGGCTCTATGCTCAAATGCGCCCGCGCCTTTATTGACCACATGGTTGCCAAGGGCGAGATCGACTACTTGCACATTGGCTTGGCATATTCGGTAGGTCTTTCCGAGGAGCTGCGCGACGACATGGAAGTCTATGCGCACGACCTGGGCTTTAAGGACATTACCTGGACTCAGGTCGGCGGCGTCATCTCGAGCCATTGCGGCCCGACCGCCTTCGGCGCGGTGCTCACGCTCAAGGCGTAAGGCCTGGCGTCTATCGATATCTATTGTCTCGGCGGCGGGTGGGTTGTGACAACCTTCCCGCCGCTTTTGTGTGGGGCCAAATAGAACAACCCAATTGACCACTAAACCGTTTCACCATCATGCGTATGGGCTAGAATGGCTCTGGCATTTATGTAACTAAAACCAATGAGAGGTAAGGTAGCGGGAATGGCTGAGATGACGCTCGAGGGTGTGGACGCTCGTCCCGAGGACTCCGCGTTTGCCCTGGGCCGCGTACATTCGATTGAAACGATGGGTACGGTCGACGGACCCGGCATCCGCTTCGTAGTGTTTGTCCAGGGCTGTCCCATGCGCTGCGCGTATTGCCACAATCCCGATACCTGGTCGGTTAACGGCGGCACGATGGTGACCGTCGAGCACCTGATGGACGAGTTCCAGAGCAATCATGAGTTTTACCGCAGCGGCGGAATTACGGTTTCGGGCGGCGAGCCACTTCTGCAGCCCGAGTTTTTGGCCGACCTGTTCCGTGCAATGCACAACAACCCCGATGGTCGTGTACATACCTGCCTGGATAGCTGTGGCTACGCCTTCGACCCTCAGCATCCCGAGAAGTTCGATGCCGTGCTCAACGAGACCGACATGGTTTTGCTCGACATCAAGCATGCCGACCCGGTCGAGCATAAAAGGCTGACCGGTTGTGACCCCGCACGCATCCTGGCGTTTGGCGATGAGCTGGCGCGTCGCAGGATCAAGGTCGTTATCCGCCACGTGGTGGTACCGGGCATTACCGACACGGTGGAGGAGTGCGAGGCGCTCGGTCGTTTAATCGCCCCGTGGCATAACGTGGTCGGCCTGGAGATGCTGCCGTATCACACCATGGGTGTCGTCAAATACGAGCAGCTGGGGATTCCCTATAAGCTTGAGGGCGTGCCCCAGATGGATACCGCGCGCATGCCCGAGCTGCGCAACGCCGTCATGACGGGCATGAAAAAGCGCCGCGCCGAACTCAAAAACGCCATCGACTAGCGAGCCATTTTCGCCCCAAGGGCACTCATTGGGGACAGACTTAAATGAGTGCGCGATGGCATTGCGGGCGAGCATGTTTTGGTGCGCAACAAGGCAGGCTGGATTAGCGAGGATGGTTACTATTCGACATGCGATGCGGGCCTTATCGGCATCGATGGTCGTACCTATGTCATGAGCGTCATGACATCGATGCCGTGGGGCGACCGCTCGAGCGAGGTTACGGCCGCGATTGCAAAGGCGCTGTTTGATACGCGAGCTGCACTGGCTTAGCGTGTTCGTTTGGCGAGGTCAAACAAAATGCTGGTACCATACCGTGGTTGAGAATTTCGTATAGGTTTGGGGAATGGTATGGCTACCATCGCGATTATCGGTGCGCTCGAAAAAGAGATCATGCAGATTAAGGAAGAGCTGAGCGACGTTTGCGAGGCACGGGAGGCAGGCTTGACCGTTGTGAGCGGTGGGCTCGACGGCCTGACAGTTGTCGCCACAACGGCGGGCATGGGCACGGTGAACGCCGCCGCTGCGACACAGCACCTCATTAGCAAGTATGCTCCGCAGGCTGTTGTGTTTTCGGGCATTGCGGGCGGTTTGAACCCCAAGCTCCATATCGACGACGTGGTCATTGGTAAACGCCTGCGCTATTTGGATACCGATACCGCGCTTATTGCCGAGTCCGCACCGGGGCTCGAGGAGTTTGGCTCGACGCCTGCGCTGGTCGATATTGCCGCCGATGTGCTTGCTGAGCGTGGGTTTGTTGACGCTTCGACAAATGCAGTCGCTTCGAACAAGGGCACCAAGCAGTTCCTGGTCGGCACGATTGCCACGGGTAACCGCTTTGTGACGGGCGCCGCCATGCGCAACGACGCTATCGAGGCGACGCATGCCGATTGTGTCGGCATGGAGGGCGCGGCAATTGCCCATGTCGCAACCAAAAATGGTGTCGATTGCCTGGTGTTACGCGCTATCAGCGATAATTGTGACGAGGCGTACGATGCAATTTGCGAGCGCGAGTTCGATCTGTTCGAGTACGCGCGTGTCGCAAGTGACATTACGCTCGATATCGTCCGCCGCATTGCCGCTGCGCAATAGCGCGTCTATTTGTAAGAACCTACGACCAAGGAGTGTCCATGGCCGATTCCATTAACTACCAGCTTGCCAAGTTCGTCGCCAGCTACGGCAAGGTTTCGCAGATTCCCGAGTCCACCTGCCCTGAGGTGAGCTTTGTCGGCCGCTCCAACGTGGGCAAGTCCTCGATTATGAACAAGCTCTTTGGCCGCAAGAACCTGGTCAAGGTTTCGAGCACGCCGGGTAAGACGAGCAACATCAACTTCTTCGAGGCCGACGACGTGCATTTTGTGGACCTGCCGGGTTACGGTTTCGCCCGTCGCTCCAAGGCCGAGCGCGACCGCTGGGCAGAGCTCATCGGCGACTTCTTTGACTCCGAGCGCAGCTTTAACCTGGTCGTGTCGCTGGTGGATATTCGTCACGACCCGAGCAAGCTCGATCACGACATGATCGACTATCTGCAGGGCAACGAGTTCAACTTTATCGTCTGCCTCACCAAGGCCGACAAGCTCAGCCGCACCCAGCAGGCCCGCCAGGCAGCAGCCATCAAAAAGCAGCTCAACGTCCCGGCCGAGAACGTGATCATTACGAGCTCCCAGACCGGCACCGGCATCGACGAACTCAAACGCCGCATCGCCGAGGCCTGCCTCTAGTAAGGGCTCCAGCCTAGCAAGAGCCCCTACCAATAAAAGGCCATAATTTCAGCCCGGCGCCCCTTCAAAGCGTGGGTCCCTGTAGACATCGCTAGTCACGTTACTATAGGGCCACCCAGGGGCATCCCCTTAAAAACATTCCGCAGCACGAGGCCCGCCTATCCGATGCTCCGAAGGAGCAGGATAAGCGGGCCTCAAGTGCGAGGACGTTTTTAAGGGGATGCCCCTGGGTGGCCCGGACAGACCGATCGGCGATGTCTACAGGTACTCGATTTGAGCGCCCTCGGTGTCGCACGTCAGAATATGCGTGTCACACTTGGGGAACTGCTCGCGCAGCTTGACCTGCAGGAACTTTGCCACGATGGTGTCGTCGGTCACAGCCATGAGAGTCGAGCCCGAACCACTGATCCAGATGGTTTTGGCGCCGCCGTTAAGGCAGGTGTCGCGCACAGCGTTGTAGTCGGGAATCAGACGGCGACGATAGGGCTCCTGGATGCGGTCGTCATTAGCGGCGGCAATCAGGTCCAGGTCACCAGTCTCCAAACCGCGCGTCATGCCAGCAATGCGGCCCATCTGCCACACGGCGGTGGAGAGCGGAATCTCCTGCGGCACGACCTTGCGCGCCTCGCTCGTATGTACCTCGTAGGGCGGAATCACGGTAATAAAACGTAAGCGATCGCTCACCTCGTAGCGCAGGCATTGGGGGAGCGAATCGGTCGGCGTAAAGGAGCAGACGGCGCCGCCAAGGATGGCGGGAGCGACGTTATCGGGATGCCCCTCGACCTCGGTGGCGATGCGGACGAGCTCGGCACGGTCGACGGTATGGCCCGTCAGCGCGGCGGCCGCCATAATGCCGGCGACGACGCAGGTGGAGCTGGAACCCAGGCCGCGAGCGACAGGCACATCGGTTTGAATGTCGATGGCAACGGGAAAAGCCGGCTCGCCCCATGCGGCCAGCGCATCGACAAAGCTGACGTAAACCAGGTTGTTCTCGTTTTGGAACTCTTCGGGGCAGCCCGTGATGGTGAGTTTGTCGGCGCGCTCAAAGGTAAAGTGCGAGTAGAGGCTGACGGCCATGCCGAGGGTGTCGTAGCCGATGCCTAGGTTGGCGCTGGTTGCTGGGACGGTGATTTTGATCATGTGGGTCCTCCTGGGCGGGTCTGGCCGTTTAGTTCGCTGCTCGGGCAGTCCTGGCTCGCTCGGAAAGCACATTAAGTGCTTTCCGGCTCGTGCGGAACTCGCGACGAACTAAACGGCCAGACCCGCTCGCATGCTCGTCATCATCCCGAAAGCTTAATAAAAAGAAGGTGCGCCGGCTTTCGCCGGCGCTTAATAAGGGGTTTAGTTGGTGCTCATTCGTTTTGCTGCAGACTCGACGTAGCTTGCCATCTCATCGACGTCGCAGACGTCTTCGAAGCGGACGGGTTTGGATTCGAGTTCGGCGAGCTGGGTCGGGGCGACCGTGTTGGTGGCCTGCTCGAGCACACGCATAGCCTCAAAATCATCCTCGGGCACGTCGAGGCCCAAGGCGTCGCAGCAGGCGCGCGGGAACTTATAGGGGCTGGCGGTCGAAAGCAGGACGCGGACCTTGGCGCCCTCGGCGGGAGCGACCTGCTCAAAGACGTGATAGCCGCAGGCGGTGTGCGGGTCGATCACGTAGTCGTTCGCATCCCAGCAGCTCTTGATGGCGGCGCGAACCTCGTTCTCGCTGGCCCAGCCGCAGCCAAAGACGCCCTGAATCTTGGCCAGCAGCTCGGCGGGCACCTCGTAGCGGCCGGTCTGGGCAAGCTGCTCCATAAGGCCGGCAACGAGCTCGCAGTCGCCGTCGGACAGGAAGTACAGCATGCGCTCCAGGTTAGAGCTGATGAGGATGTCCATCGACGGCGAGATGGTCGTGAAGAACGGACGGTTGCGGTCGTAGACGCCGGTGGTCAGGAAGTCAGCCAGAACGTTGTTCTTGTCGCTCGCGACGATGAGCTTGGCGACGGGCAGACCCATGCACTTGGCATAGTAGCCGGCCAGGATATCGCCAAAGTTGCCGGTCGGCACGCAGAACTCCACGGCATCGCCGGCCTTGATGGCGCCGGCGCGCAGCAGCTGCGCATAGGCGGCAAAGTAGTAGACAACCTGCGGCACCAGGCGGCCGACGTTGATGGAGTTGGCGCTCGAGAGCACCGTGCCGGCGGCCTCCAAGCGCTCGGCAAGTTCCTTATCGGCAAAGATGCGCTTGACGGCACTCTGGGCGTCGTCGAAGTTGCCGCGGATACCGCAGACGGCGACGTTATCGCCCTCCTGAGTGGACATCTGCAGGTTCTGGACGCGGCTGACCTTGCCTTCGGGATAAAAGACGGTGATGCCCGTGCCCGGGGCGTCGGCAAAACCGGCGAGTGCTGCCTTGCCGGTGTCGCCTGACGTGGCGGTGACGATCATGATGCGCTCGGCGCCGCCGTCCTTGGCGGAAGTGCGGGCCATGAGGCGGGGAAGCATCTGCAGGGCGACGTCCTTAAAGGCACTCGTGGGGCCGCCAAAGAGTTCCATCACATAGGTCTGAGGGGCGTCAGCGCCCGGCGCAGCGTCGAGTTTGACGAGCGGCGTAACCTCTTCGCTCGCGAACGTGCCGCGATATGCCTCGTCGACACACGCCGATATTTCTTCGGCCGTGTAATCATTCAGTAACATTCCCAACACATCTTGAGCGATTTCAAAGTACGATTTATCTGCAAGCGAGCTGATATCGACCTGCTGGGTGCCGAGCTCGTCCGAGACAAACAAACCCCCGTCGGGAGCGATGCCGGTACGGATTGCCACCTTACTTGAGCACGATAAAGTGCGTCCACGTGTACTATGATAAGTTCCCATATAACACTGCTCCTCGGATGCCTTGGTCCCAATCGGTGAAACCATGGTATCAGAGCGCGCAAAATAGGTTCGCAGAGGCTTTTTAGAAAGGTAACCTCCAGCCCATGATTAAGATTGCCAAGTTTGGCGGCTCGTCGGTCGCCGACGCCGAACACTTTAAGAAGATCAAGGCCATCGTCGATGCCGACCCGGCTCGCCGTTTTGTGGTGGTTTCTGCCTGCGGTCGCCGTTTTAAGGGCGACACCAAGGTGACCGACCTGCTCTATCTGGTTAACGCGCACGTTAAGTACCACGTGTCGTGCGAGGAGCTGCTCGAGGACATTGGGCAGCGCTATTTTGATATCGCTGACGAGCTAGAGCTCACCTATCCCATCCGTGAAGAGTTCGCGGCCTTTGCCGAGCGCGCCCGCTCCGGTGGCTACTCTACTGAGGAGCTCGTAAGCCGCGGCGAGTACTTTACCGCTCGCCTGATGGCTGAGTACCTGGGCCTGCCGTTCCTGGATGCCGCGACGGTCGTGGCGTTCCATCACGACGGTACGCTCAGCATGAATCGTACCTGCGAGCTGGTGCAGGAGTACGGTCAGCAGGGCGGCTTTGTTATGCCCGGCTTCTATGGCGCGACGCGTGAGGGTCAGATTAAGCTACTCGATCGTGGCGGCGGCGATATTTCCGGCTCGATCCTGGCCAAATGCCTTGGTGCCGACCTGTATGAGAACTGGACCGACGTTTCGGGCTTCTATTCCGCCGATCCGCGTATTGTTCCCGAGGCTCAGCCCATTGCCCGCGTTACCTACGAGGAGCTGCGCGAGCTTTCGTACATGGGTGCAAGCGTCCTGCACGAGGAGGCTGTGTTCCCCGTGCGCGAGGCTGGTATTCCGCTGGTCATCAAGAACACCAACGCGCCGCAGGATCCCGGTACCATCATTAGCGAGACGGCCGACGAGGGCGAGGCGGAGCCCATCATTACCGGCGTGACCGGCAAGCGCGGCTTTGTCGCCATCAACGTTGCCCGCGACCGTACCAAGCCTCGTGTCGGCTTTATGCGCCGCGCGCTTTCGGTATTCGAGCGCTATGACGTTTCCGTTGAGCACATGCCCACCGGCGTCGACCGCTTTGGCGCCGTGGTGCAGGAGCAGGACGTTCACGATTCGCTGTACTCGCTTGTGGGCGACATTCAGCAGGAGGTCGAGCCGCTCGAGATTGAGGTTGTCGAGGGCTTGGCGCTCATTGCGACCGTCGGCCGTAACCTGCGCGGCCGCGCGGGTATCTCGGGCCATCTGTTTGGCATGCTTGGCCAGGCCGGCGTGAGCGTGCGCATGATTTCGCAGAGCTGCGACGAGATCAACATCATTATCGGTGTCGAGGAGAAGGACTTCGACCTGGCGATTCGGACCATTTACCGCGCCTTCTCCGACGAGAACGGCATTGTGAAGGTCTCTGACCTGGAGGCTCCCGCGCCGGCCGATCCCGCCCCGGCTGCGCTCAAAAAGTAGCGACTGCTCGGTAGATTTTTGGTCATGTCTCAAAAATCTACGGCGGGGCGTTTCGTTTCGGTTTCGTTTCGACGGGGCGGGTTTCGTGCCCGCCCCGTTCTTGTATACACTGGCAACAAAAATCGGCCTGCTCGGCGTGCGGGCAAAAGCCAAAACCTTTAAAGGGGGAAGCATGAAACAGTACACGGTTGCTATTTTGGGCGCGACGGGAGCCGTGGGCACCCAGATGCTCGAGTGCCTCAACGAGCAGGAGTTTCCGGTCGGTAAGCTCAAGCTGCTGGCGAGCGCGCGCTCTGCGGGCAAGACCGTTGAGTTCCGCGGCGAGCAGATCGTGATTGAGGAAGCTTGCCCCGAGGCTTTTGAGGGCTGCGACATCGTGCTCGGCGCTGCCGGCGACGATATCGCCAAGGAGCTGCTGCCCGAGGCCGTCAAGCGCGGCGCCGTCGTGGTCGACAACAGCCACGCCTTCCGCATGGATCCCGAAGTGCCGCTGGTTGTGCCTGAGATCAATGCCGACGATATCAAGTGGCATCACGGCCTTATCGCCAATCCCAACTGCGCGACCATCATCGGCCTGGTTCCTACGTGGCCGCTGCATCAGCTCGCCGGCGTGAAGCGCATGATCGTCTCGACGTATCAGGCTGCTTCGGGTGCCGGCGCTCCCGGCATGGCCGAGCTCGAGGCTCAGCTGGCCGCCTTGGGCCGTGGCGAGGAGATTCCCGAGCCGCGCGCATTTGCCGCCCAGCTCGCGAGCAACCTGATTCCGCAGATTGGCGGCGTCAAGGAGGAGGGCTTTACCTCCGAGGAGATGAAGCTGCAAAACGAGGGTCGCAAGATTATGCATCTGCCCGAGCTGCGCGTGAACTGCACCTGCGTGCGCGTGCCCGTGCTGCGCTCGCACTCCGAGAGCATTACGCTTGAGTTTGAGCGCGACATTACGGTTGAGGAGGCCCGTGCTGCGCTGGCTGCCGCTCCCGGCGTCAAGCTGGTTGACGACATGAGCGCCGAGGATGCACACGACCGCTTCCCCATGCCGATGGATACGTCCGACCAGGACCTGATTTGGGTCGGCCGCGTGCGTCGCGACATCTCGAACCCCGAGGCCGCGCGCGGTATCACCTTCTGGTGCTGCGGCGACCAAATCCGTAAGGGCGCGGCAACCAACGCCGTCCAGATCGCTAAGCTGCTCTGCGAGTAGTGCGACCTGTCCGGCGGGGTCCGGGCTTAGTTTTCAGAACGTCCTCGACCATGTGTGGCGCCTTGTCCTGCTCCTTCGGAGCTGCGGACAAGGCGCCACACTGGTCTGCGGAGTGTTCTGAAAACTAAGCCCGGCCCCCGCCTGCGGCGACTCGGCTGCGAGCGGCCTGCGATGGAGCCGTTGCTGGTTGGGGCCGCTGGGCTGATGTGGGGGCACGTGGTTGTTGCGGGCCCTAGTCCCGGCGGCGGCCTCGGCGCTTTGCGCCTGCCGCCTTGGGGGGGCTGCGGAGCGCGGCCGGCAGCTGCGGCGCGTTGCGCCTGCTGCCTGCGGGGACTTTGGGGTCGTGCGGCAGCTGGGGCGCTGTCGCGCCTGCTGCCTTGGGTGACTTTGGGGTCGATTGGGGTTGTCTGCACAATTCGCGGTATTATGTTGCGGAGTTTTGAAAGGAGCCGCTGGTGGTCACGACGACATTTGCTTCGCCTTTGGGCGAAATCTTGCTTGCCGCTGATGGCCGCGGTCTGACGGGGCTTTGGTTTGAGGGGCAGGAGCACTTTGGTTCCACGCTTCTCCGGGAAGACTCCGAACATGTTGAAGGCGCCGACGCGGTTTCCGGTACCGGTGGCATGTTGCCGGTGAGTCCGGCAAATGGCGCGGCTTCTTCGGTGCTTGAGCGTTCTTGGGCTTGGCTGAATGCTTATTTTGCGGGGCAGGAGCCTCGGTTTACGCCGCCGTTGCATATGATCGGCACGGCGTTCCAGCGCGAGGTTTGGTTTGAGCTGCTTTCTATCCCGCGTGGCGAGGTCGCTACGTATGGCGAGATCGCCCAGCGTGTTGCGGCTCGACATCATGTGCCGGGAAACGAGGCACCCGTTGTATCTCCTCGCGCGGTGGGGGCTGCGGTTGCGCGTAACCCCATTTCGATTATCGTGCCATGCCATCGCGTGGTCGCGGCCGACGGATCGCTCAACGGATATGCTGGCGGCCTTGATCGCAAGGAGTGGCTGCTTCGGCTTGAGGGCGCGTACGAGGAATAGCGCTCGAACGCTTTGCATAACTAGGACGCCGCGAAAGGACGAGCCTCCGTCCTTCTACGGCCGGCATGCGTCCAGACGCTTGGCATCTGCGCTTTAAGTTTGGCTAAGCCATATCTTGCGTATTTGAAAACGCGCAGGTTGAGCCGCTAGGGCTGTGCTAAGGCAGCTTTCGGTGCGCTATTATCGGCAGTATCGAAACCTGTATTTCCATGCGCCAAAGGAGCAACTATGAAGCTGATGCTTGCCGAGGACGAACCTGGTCTCTCCCGCGCCCTCACCGCGATTCTTCAACATAGCGACTACGAGGTCGACACCGCCCTCGACGGCTTGACGGCGCTCGAGAATCTACTCACCAACGATTACGACGCCGCAATCCTGGACATCATGATGCCCGGCATGGACGGCATCGAGGTGCTCAAGCGTACACGCGCCGCCGGAAAGCGACTGCCCATCATCATGCTCACGGCAAAAAGCGAGGTGTCCGATAAGGTCGAGGGCCTGGATGCCGGTGCCAACGATTACCTGACCAAGCCGTTTGCCGCCAAGGAACTGCTTGCGCGTATTCGTGCCATGACGCGTGCCGCGACGGCAATTGACGCCACGACGCTCAGCGTGGGTAACGTGCGCCTCGACACGGCGGCTTGCACGCTTGTGGGACCTTTGGGCGAGGAGCACCTGGCCAATCGCGAGTTTCAGCTTATGGAACTCTTTATGCGCAACGCCGGCACGCGCATGCCCACTGAACGTCTGATGCTCGAGGTTTGGGGTGAGGACGCGCCCGAAGGCGCCAACGTGGTGTGGGTTTATATCTCGTACCTGCGCAAAAAGCTGACGGCGCTTGGTGCCAACGTTGCCATCCGCGCGTCGCGCAACCAAGGATATTCGCTCGAGGTTGTCGAGGAAGGAGAACGGGCGTGAGCGTGCGCACGTGGTGCAAGCGCATGGCGGCGAAGCTCGGCATGGGTGTGGGCTCGGGTAATCCGGGGCGCGCCGATGCTGCCAGTGCAATGGGCCGTCGCCTGCGTCGTAAGTTCATCCTCGTTGCCATGGGCGCTGTGACCGTGGTGCTCACGCTCATCATCGCTGGCATCAACATTGTCAATTATTCGCATGTTTGCAAGATGGCCGATGCACGACTGGACTATATCCTGGCAGGCAAGGATGGCATTGATGGGGAGGGCGAGCCTAAGACCGGTCCCGGTCAGGATGCGGTTGCCGGCAAGGTTGCTACCGGTAACCGGGCGGCCGTTCGCGATGTGCATTTTGAAGGCATGACGGCGGAGTCTCCCTTCGACACGCGCTACTTTACGGTGTCGATTGCCGGCGGGCAGGTGACCGATGTCAACACGGCCCGCATTGCCGCGGTAGGTGCCAAGCGTGCCGCCCGCATCGCTGCAGGACTATATTCCAAGGGTTGGACTTCGGGCTTTTCTGGCAACTACCGTTATACGGCTACGGTTCAGGGCGACAAGACAACCTATGTGTTCGTGGACTGTTCGCGCGAGCTTGCAAGTTTCCATTCGTTTTTGAGCGCGAGTGTGGCAATCAGCTGCATTGGCTGGCTGGCGGTGCTGGCAATTGTAACGGTCGCCTCGGGTGCGGTGATTCGGCCGATGGTCGAGAGTTATAGCAAACAGAAGCGCTTCATTACCGATGCAAGCCACGAGATCAAAACGCCGCTGGCCGTGATTGACGCCGCCAACGAGGTCCAAGAGATCGAGAGCGGCGAGAGCGAGTGGACGCAGAGCATTCACGAGCAGGTCGCGCGGCTGACGGCGCTCACGGAGCGTCTGGTGTTCCTGGCGCGTATGGACGAGGGTTCGGCCGGCTTTACTATGGCGACGATTGATCTTTCGGAGGCCGTGGACACGGCTGCGACGCCATTTGAATCGGTGGCGGTTTCGCGCGGAAAGCGGCTGTCGACGTCGATCGCGAGCGGTGTGCGGGCCCATGCCGATGCCGCGGCAGTGGCGCAGGTTGTTGAGCTGCTGCTGGACAACGCCACACGCTACGCAAGCGAGGACAGCGTGATCGAGCTGAGCCTGCGTGCCGTTTCGCGCGGTGCGGGCAAAGGCTCGGCCGAGCTTGTCGTATCGAATGCTGTTGATGAGCTGCCCGAGGGCGACCTGGACCGGCTGTTCGACCGCTTCTATCGTGCGGACGTGTCGCGCAGCTCCAAGACAGGTGGCTCGGGCGTGGGGCTGTCCGTCGTGCGCGCCATCGCCGAAGCCCATGGCGGATCAGCCACCGTATCCGGCCACGATCATCAGATCACCTTCACCGTCCGCCTCTAAGACCTGCCAAAAAGGGACAGGTTTATTTTGGCAGGTTTTATCTGTGCAGACGGCAGCGGAGGCTGGCGGTGATCGGCGCCATGAACGCCACCGACCCAAATAAACGCACCTCTAACTGCTAAAATATGGACATCGTTGTTCGGCTCCCGAAGGAAAGGAGACGGTCATGCAGTACGAGATCGGCGGAGGGGCTTTCCCGGTTGTTACGTGCAACCTTAGCGACGGCGAATCCATGATCACCGAAAGCGGTGCCATGGTCTGGATGACCCCCAACATGGAGATGTCCACCTCGGGCGGTGGTATAGGCAAGATGTTCTCTAAGGCTTTTTCGGGTGAGGCGTTGTTCCAAAACATTTGGACCGCGCACGGCGATGGCATGATTGCGTTTGGCTCTTGCTTCCCCGGCCGCATTATACCGATCGAGATTGGCCCTGGTAAGAGCTGGATTTTGCAGAAGCGTTCGTTCCTTGCCGCGGAAAGTGGTGTTGAGCTGAGCATCCACTTTAACAAGAAGGCAAAGACCGGCGTCTTTGGCGGCGAGGGTTTTATCATGCAAAAGCTCACGGGCTCGGGTATTGCCTTTGCCGAGATCGACGGCGACCTAGTTGAGTACGAGCTTGCTGCTGGCCAGCAAATGATTGTAGATACCGGCAACGTGGCCGGCTTTGAGGAGACGGTGAGCATCGACGCGCAGATGGTCAAGGGCGTCAAAAACATCATGTTTGGCGGTGAAGGCGTGTTCAACACTGTGCTCACCGGTCCGGGGCGCATCTGGCTGCAGACAATGCCCATTTCCAATCTTGCGGCAGCAGTGGCTTCGATGACCAACAATAATAACTAATCGTGTATAGGATGACGCGCGCGGCGGGCCCGGCCTGTCGTGCGCGTTTTTTGGTGGCAAACGCCCTGTTTATCGGGTGCGGCTGTGCTCCTGCAGGGCGTAGATCGATTTGTCCATGTTGAACAGATAAGCCACAACGCAGACGATGAAGAACATCGGCAGATTACCGAAACCGAAGACCTCGCAGCCAATGAGGATCGGCGCGAGTAGCGTGTTGGTGGCGCTGCCAAAGACGGCGGCGTATCCCAGCGCGGCGCAGAGCTCGACGGGCATGCCGAGAATCCCGGCGAGTACGACACCCAGGCTGGCTCCGATGGAGAACAGCGGCGTCACCTCGCCACCCTGATATCCTGCGGAAAGCGTGGCGATGGTGAGTACGAATTTGAGCGCCCAGTCCCAAGGCATGATCGACGCCTCGCCGTTGTCACCCAGTGCCGCGGATATCAGGTTGGTGCCAAGGCCGCAGTATCGCCCCTGCCACAGCGCGAACAGAATCGCCGACAGCGCAAGGCCCATAACGGCAACGCGTATGTAAGGGCTGGGGAGCAGCCGCGCTGCAAGGGTCTTGGCATGGGCAAGGCACCAGGCAAAAGCTCCACCTACCATACCAAACGCGATACCCAACAGCGCCAGTCGTCCAAGACCGGGGAGGTCGAGCGCATACGAGGCGGTAATGGCGACCTCGAACTTCTCGAGTCCCAGAGCGCCGGAGGTCATGCTTGCGGCAAGCGAAGCCGTAAGCGCGGGAAACAGCGCGCGGTATTCCATGCGTCCTGCGACCAGTACTTCGATCGCAAAGACCGTGGCGGCGAGGGGCGTTCGGAAGAGTCCGGCAAAGCCGGCGGCCATGCCGATAAGCAAAAACGTGTTGCCGGGGTCTCGGAAAGGTAGACGTCGGCCAATCCAATGCGAGACGGTTGCGCCGATCTGCACGGCTACGCCTTCTCGTCCCGCGCTGCCGCCAAAGAGATGCGTGGCCCACGTGCTCAGCATAATGAGCGGCACCAAACGTGGGGAGATGGCGTCCTCGCGTCCGTGGCCTACGTCGAACACCAGACTCATGCCGCGGTCGGTGCCCTTGCCCCAGGTGCGGTAGGCAAACACGATGGCAAGGTCCGCAAGAGCGAGAAAGGGGAGCAGCAACGCGACGTGCGAGTCCCGGAAGGCGCCAATTGCCAGGAGCACACGACCAAAAAGGGCACAGATGGCGCCAACGATAACGCCGATAGGGATTCCGACGGCGCCCATGAGCACGAGACCGCTATAGGTGTTGACCAGGCGTTTAATCCTGCTCGATGCGCTGCTTTCTGACATTTTGCTTTCCGACACTTGCTCTCTTGATAGAAAAAGAGCTGGAGTTGCGCATCGTTGAGAGGCTTTCCAGCTTTAGCAAAACAAACTTATAAGATGCGACGGGCCGCGTCAAGATAATTACCGGACGGCCTAGGAGGCGGCTGGTTGGCTGGCTTAAAACCTAGCGCGTGAAATGACGCCCCACGCTATTCAGCGCGCTTGATAGGATGACGAACCACGGTCTTAAGTTTCTCCGGTGCGCATTTGCGTGGATCGGAGAGATAGATTTCGTGATGTAAACGGGTGTCTGAGAAGTCGGGAACATAGCCCAGCTCGGTCGTGTATTCATGCATAGCGTCTACGGTCGCCGGTTCGTTGTCGTAGGGCCCGGTGTGCATACATTGAACGCAGAGACCCTCGTCAACTTTAAGCAGTTCGACGGCGGAAAAGTCCAGTTTCTTTTTGGTCGTGGCTTCCGCGACTGCCCAGCCAAAGTCATCTCGGGTGACGAAATCGGGCAGGCGGATGCACGAGATAAAGTTGAAATTGTCCTTGCGTACATAATCGATGTCGCCGCTCGGGGACTCTTGCCACCAGAAACCCTCGAGCGGCGGTACCACAAAGTCGAAATAGCCCTCGATACTCCTTGAGCCTTTCTTCGACATCTTGACGGTATAGGCGATGCCGTAAAGTAGCGGCAGGGCGTTTTGATACTCGCCACCTTCGGTATTTGGGTCACCCTTTCCGCGAACGGCAACGTAGCTCATAGGCGGGACAGTTACGATACTCGGCTTGCTTGCAGGTTTGTAGAGCTCCTTGCATTCCTTCTTAAAGTCGAACGCCATGTTGGCCGCCTTTCTGCGTATTGGCCTGCTTAGATAGTTGAATCATATCATAGAAACGAACAACTGTTCGAATGATTTGGCTGACAGATTGAGATGCGTGCGTTGTGTTTGGCGGTCGGCCTGACCCCGTTGATGATTTCTCGGCCTCCCCGGCGCCCTATCTATAGCTGCCGTTTCCCCATATAAAACCTGCCAAAATAAACCTGTCCCTTTTTGATAGGTGCGAAATGGGTAATACTAAAGAGTTATCCGACCAGATGGGAACCGATCGATGGCCTATATCGAATTTAAAGACGTCATCAAAGCATACGGCGAGGGCGATGCCCGCATTCACGCGCTCGACGGCGCGAGCTTTACCGTTGAGCGTGGCGAGCTTGCCATTATCTTGGGCGCTTCGGGCGCCGGTAAAACCACGGCGCTCAACATTCTGGGTGGCATGGATACGGCGACTTCCGGCACCGTGACGGTGGACGGGCGCGATGTGAGCTCCGCTAACGAGGCGCAGCTCGTGGAATACCGCCGCGCCGACGTCGGCTTTGTCTTCCAGTTCTACAATCTGGTCCCCAACCTGACGGCGCTCGAAAATGTTGAGCTTGCGGCGCAAATCTGCCCCGATTCGCTCGATGCCGAGCAAACGCTTTGCCAGGTTGGCCTGGGCGACCGCCTTGCTAACTTCCCCGCGCAGCTATCGGGCGGCGAGCAGCAGCGTGTGTCCATTGCCCGCGCGCTGGCCAAAAACCCCAAGCTGCTTCTATGCGACGAGCCCACGGGCGCCCTCGACTACAAAACCGGCAAGCAGATCTTGCAGCTGCTGCAGGACACCTGTCGCAAGCAGGGCATTACGGTCATTATCATCACCCACAACTCTGCGCTGGCGCCCATGGCCGATCGCCTGATCCGCTTTAAGAGCGGCCGCGTGGAGAGCGAGACGGTCCAGCAAAATCCCGTGTCTATCGAGACAATCGAGTGGTAGCGCCCATGGACCAGGACCGCCAAAACAGCCAAAACCACGATACGGAGCACGCGGGCCGCGACCGGGAGTTCGCGACCTACCGTACCGCCCAAAGCTCAAACGATATGGTGCCGACGGTATTTCGCCGTGGCATCTACCGCACAATCCGCGGCAGTCTTAAGCGCTTCCTATCTATCGTGGTCATCACCGCGCTCGGCGTGAGCGTGATGTGCGGCCTCAAGGCGGGTTGCGAGGATCTGTGCGATTCGGTCGACGCCTACTTCGACCAGCAAAATGTCTATGACATTAACGTGCAGTCGACCTATGGCCTGACTGACGATGATCTCGACGCCATCCAAGAGGTCGATGGCGTCGAAACGGCCGAGGGCATCTACGCCGAGACCGCCTACACCGCCGTGGGCACAACGCGCGAGCGCGTGGTCGTGCAAAGTCTCTCCAAGGAGAACATCGATCAGCCGGTGCTCGTGAACGGCGATTTGCCCGAGAGCGCCGATGAAGTCGCGGTGACTTCGAAGTTCCTGAAGGCTTCGGGCAAAAAGCTCGGCGATACGGTGAGTTTTGCCGCCAATGACGCGAGCTCGTCGAACCAAAGCGCCAAGGATCAGTTTGCCGCGGGCGATTACACCATTACGGCCGAGGTCCTCGATCCCACTGATGTGAGCTCCGACTCGACAGTCAACGCCTTTCGCGCTGCTTCGGCGGCGGACTATAAGTTCTATGTGAGCGAGGACGCCGCGACGTCGTCGTCCTATTCCGCAGTCCACGTAGTCGTCGAAGGAGCCAAGAGCCTCAACTCCTATTCGGATGCCTACGCGGCAAAGATCAACAAGGTCAAGGGCAATATAGAGAAGATCCGCGAGGAGCGTGAGAAGGCGCGCGCTCAGGAGCTGACAGTCGACACGCCGGCAAGCTTGGATGCGGCCGAGCGCCAGGCGAATATGCTCTTTGGGATTGAGCAGGACAACATCAATCGCATGGCCCAGGGCAGCGAGGAACGCGTCCAGGCTCAGGCCGACCTGGATCAGCGCCGCGCCGCCGCCGACCAGCAGTTTGCCGATGCCCGCGCCGAGCTTTCCGATTTGGGTGAATGCACGTGGTACATCCAGGACCGCGACAATATCGCAAGCTACTCAAGCGTGGAGAGCGATAGCTCGTCAATTGAGGCTATTGCGACGGTGTTCCCGTTCATCTTCTTTATCGTCGCCGTGCTCATCAGCCTCACCACCGCCACGCGTATGGTCGAGGAGGAGCGCACGCTCATTGGCCTGTACAAGGCGCTCGGCTACTCGCGCGAGCGCATCCTGTCCAAATACGTGGACTATGCGCTGTGGGCGTGCCTGATTGGCGGCGTGCTCGGCAATATCATCGGCTTTGTGGGCCTGCCGCTGTTCCTGTTTACGGTGTTCGACGACATGTACTCGCTGCCCCAGATGCTGCTTTCGTACGACATCGTGTCCTCGATCGTCTCGGTGGCGCTGTTTGCCGTGGGCGTGGTGGGCGCCACAATTATCGCCTGCCGCCACGAGATGGCCGAGACCCCGGCCTCGCTCATGCGCCCCAAGGCCCCGCGCGCCGGCTCGCGCATCCTACTTGAGCGCATCGGCTTTATCTGGCGCCGCATGGGCTTTTTGAACAAGGTGGCTGCGCGCAACCTGTTCCGTTACAAAAAGCGTGCCTTTATGACCATCTTTGGCATCGCGGGTTGCACCGCGCTTGTGATCTGCGGTATGGGTATTCGCGATACGTCGGTGGCGCTTTCGCCCAAACAGTACGGGCATATCACGCGTTATGACTTGCTGGCGGTCGCCAACCCCGATGACTTTACGCAGACGTGCGCGGCGTTGGATGAGCGCAGCGCGGCCAATGATTCCAACGTGACCGTGACTTCGACGCTGCCGATTATGACCGACAACGTCACCTTTACGTTTGGCGGCAAGAGCGAGACCGTGCAGCTGATCGTGGTGCCCGATGACCGCACGAACGACCTGGACGACTATGTGCGCCTCGAGGACGAGTCCAAAGAGCCGCTGTCTTTGCGTGACGGAGACGTGTATCTGAGCAAGAGTTCACAGCTGGTGCTGGGGATTCAGCCGGGCGATACGGCATACGTCCAGGATTCGTCGCTCAATGTTGCCAAGGTCAAAGTCAGTGACATTTCGCTTAACTATCTTGGCAACACGCTTTACATGACGCAGGGCACCTATGAGCGCGCGTTCGGTCGAAGCGCACGCCTCAACGGCGTCTTTGTGCTGCTTAAGGGCTCGTCGGCCGACCAGATTGCGTTTAGCAAGAAGCTTAAGAGCGACGGTTGGCTCACCATCTCGAGCACGGCCGAACATTGGCAGAACTACGAGGCGAACTTTGCGATCATCAATTCGGTCGTGGTGCTCGTGACTTTTATGGCGGCATGCCTGTCGTTTGTGGTGGTGTTTACGCTGTCCAACACGAATATCTCCGAGCGCGAACGCGAGCTGGCGACCATCAAGGTGCTGGGCTTCCGCCGTGGCGAGGTGCACCATTACGTCAACAAGGAGACGTTGATCCTCACGGCAATTGGCGCCGCGCTGGGCGTGCCACTGGGCGGCTTGCTGGCCGAGAGTTTTACGTACATTTTGCAGATGCCGTCGCTGTACTTTGACGTCGAAGTCGAGCCGCTAAGCTACGTGCTCGCCGTGGTGCTTTCCTTTGGCTTTACGTTTATCGTCAACCTAGCCACCAATCGTACCCTCAACAAGATCGACATGGTCGGCGCCCTCAAGAGCGCCGAGTGACCTGCCAAAAAGGGACAGGTTTATTTTGGCAGGTTTTATCTGCGCAAACGCCGGACAACCATTAGGTGGCCCGGCGTTTGCCCCGTTTTGCTGGGGATGTCTGTCGTTCAGTGCTCTTACTGGCCAATCCAGTGTTGCGCATAGCTCTTAATGTCCTCGGTAAAACCGTCAAGGTCGTCAAGGGTGATCACGCTGTCGATAAGCAAATTGGCTATCTCGCGGTGCATTGTGCTGCGGCGAATGTCGTTTGCAATTACGCCTGAGGACAGCTTGTCTCTATTGAGGCGCTCTTCTAGTGCCCAAAATCTACTGGACGCTTCACTGTCGCCGTTCAGTATCTCAACATACTGGCCGATGAGCTTTTCCATATAACGTTCTTGCCATTGAGGAAGCATTTTCTTAAACAGCTTCCAGTCGCTTTCGGCTACGTCGCGCATATGTCCTCCGCTCGTTAAACGGGCTTTTCCATTTGCCTTTCATTCTATTTGGTTTTCGCTCACAGGCGTGGATGAAGGGCTTTCTCCAGCCTTCGAGATTGGGCTTGAATGGGTCGTATGCCGCAAAACGGGCCTATCTACTACGTTTGCTACCACACCCTCGACCATGACAAAGATTATGAAATTAAAACCGCAGGTAGAGGGCTTGCAAATATTCGGAAAAGGCGGGTATGGTCGGCCCTCTCGAGTTAAACGTAGTAAATAGGCCCTTTTCTTGGCGCGTGGTCAGCTCAATGCTAATCTCCGTGCCGGAACTGACCCAGTTGTTTGTAGGTTGCGGTGATATACGGACTGTTTGGCGCTTTGGAGCTTCAAAACAGTCCCTATCTCACCGCAACTTAGGAGAAGGGCGGGGGTGGTTGGGTGCTGGTGGGTCGGAGCGTGTTAGGCCTGTTGGCGGTGCTTCCATTGTTTGCGGCACCAGCGCATGAGCGCTTTGATGACGGGAATCGTGATGAGGATGATCCATGCAGGATGGGGCTGTCCCAAACATAGCCACATGTAGAGGAACCAAGCGATGGCGGCTGCCGGGTAGATGACCTCGATCAGCTTAGATAAGTGGCGTTGGTCGATAAAGTCGCCAAGCGCGTAATAGACGGGAACCAGAAAGACGAGGAAAAGCCCCATGCCCCATGTGCCGTAGACAATGCCGAGCACCAGATAGGCGAGAGTGACAAGTGCGGGGAAGGGGAATTTGTTCCATGCACGTCCGACCTTGGTGTGGAAATGCTTGCCATGATGGTCGAGCTTGTCGTGTGCTTCCTTCCAGCTGGAAAACGTCTCGCCGTCGATGGTGACGGTGCCGTCGTCATTGGTGCGTACGCTATGTCCATCGTCCTCAAGCGTATCGATATGCACGCCGTCCGGCCCCACATGCACCTCTTCGCCCTTGCGCTCGTTGGTCACATGGATGCCGCTCCAACCAACATGGACTTCCTCGCCTTTATTGGGATCAATGACGTGGATACCGCGCGCGAGGGAAATATCGACAAGTGGTTTGTCGCCGCAATCGGCGTGCTCGGCAGAATCCTCGGCCTCGTCAGCCACATCCGCCGTCTCGGTGTCGGCGCTACCGTCCTCCAGGTCGTCGGCATCGTTGGCCGCCTCCCCATATAACAGCTCATCCAGCGACACGCCATACAGCGCGGCGAGCGCAATAAGGTTATCGGTATCGGGCGAGGATTCGCTGCGCTCCCATTTACTGACAGCCTGACGACTCACACCCAGCTGGGCGGCAAGCGCCTCCTGAGAAAGCCCGGCAGCCTTGCGGCGATCGACGAGGCGCTGTGCCATCGCAAGATCCATGGTGGTTCCTTTCGTTTGATGGTCGAATCGAATGAGCCGAGTATGCCGAGAACAACCGGTAGCGACCACCATTTCTAGTTAGAATCTGCCCCAACCCTACCGCAACTACCGGTAGCAACCCCTAACGACCAGCCATTTCAGGACAAATGTCAGTGCAAGTAGCAGCCAAGAGCCCCCACTCAGTAAGTTGCGGTGGAATAGTTTTTGGATTCAGCCATTTGCGGACTAAGCAGGAACTATTTCACCGCAACTGAATTTCAGACCAGGCACCCGCAGCAAGAAGACGAATAGCCTCGGCCTCCCCAGTTACCGCAGGAGACCCCAGGGCTTACCTCCCAAATCTTTCCGCAGGACGGAAGGACCCCGCCGCGCGAAGCGCACGGCGGGGTCCTGACATGTCCGAGGACGATTTGGGAGGTAAGCCCTGGGGTCTCCGATGGGGGCGGTTCCAGCCGAGGTTATTCGTCGCCGAAGCTGATGCCCAACGCCTTGGCCTCGCGTACTAGATCGCTCTGGGGATCGACATACTTGAGCTTGCCGGCGACATCCTCGAGCGGCATGTGGCACATCTTGCCGTCGCGCAGGGCGATCATGTAGCCAAACTCGCCGCGCAGGCAGCCGAGTGCCGCCTCGACGCCGCACTGGGTCGCAAAGATGCGGTCCTGGGCGTCGGGCTGGCCGCCGCGCTGCGTGTGGCCGGGGATGGCGACGCGGGTCTCGCGACCGGTCTTGGCCTCAATCTCCTTGGCAATGTCGTAGACGATCGACGGGCTTGTGCGCTCGGCGAGCTTCTTCTTGTACTCCTTCTTGGACAGCGCCGCGTCCTCCTTGGAGATAGCGCCCTCGGCGACGGCCACGATGGTAAAGCGGCTGCCGGTCTCCATGCGATGCTCAATGGTCTTGATGACGTTATCCATGTCGTAGGGGATCTCGGGAATCAAGATGACATCCGCGCCGCCCGCGACGCCGGCATACAGCGGGATCCAGCCAACCTTGTGGCCCATGATCTCGATAACGAACACGCGTCCATGGCTCGAAGCGGTGGTGTGGATGTCGTCGATACACTTGGTGGCGACGTCGATGGCGCTCGTAAAGCCAAACGTCAACTCGGTGCCCCAGGTGTCGTTGTCGATGGTCTTGGGCAGGGCGATAACGTTGAGGCCCTCTTCGCGCAGGCGGTTGGCGGTCTTGGTGGAGCCGTTGCCGCCCAGCATAAACAGGCAGTCGAGCTGCAACTTGTGATAGGTGTGGACCATCGCGGGCACCTTCTCGACGCCGTCGGCCTCGGGAGTATCCAGGCGCTTGAACGGCGTACGGCTCGTGCCCAGGATGGTGCCGCCGCGGGTGAGGATACCGCTAAAATCGGCGGGCGTCATGACGCGGAACCTGCTGTAGATAAGGCCCTGGTAGCCGTCCTCAAAACCATAGATCTCGATAGGCTCTTCGCTATTGGTTATAAGCGTTTTGACAATGCCGCGCATGGTGGCGTTGAGCGCCTGGCAGTCGCCGCCACTGGTAAGAAGACCGATCCTGAGCATGATGAATCCTTCCGGGCAAGTTATAACATGCGCATAAGTTTACCCCCGCACACTGTTGATACAGGGGTAAAACGTGTTAGCTCAAATGTATAGAAATGTAAGCAGCGTCAGGCGAGCGTAAGGACGACGGGCCTGGCTCCTTACAACGCGAAGGCGTCGACGTCGCCCCAATGGCGGCGCAGCGTGATGGCGGCAGCGGGCTCGGTGTTGTCAAAGACGACCGACCACTGCGTGTTGCTGGTGATGTCTTCCGGATTGGGCTCTTGCGCTGCAGCGCGTAGGGCCTTCCAAGCGACTGCCTCGTCTTGGGTGCCGGCATGGGCGTCGAGGACATCGGCGATTGCGACGGCGCGCTCTTTACCATGGCCCAGCTCGCCATTCTTTTGGTTGGGCAGCACTTCGTCGCCATAGCAGGCGTAGAAGTTCGTAACCTGGCGTACAGGAGTCGCTTTGAAAGCGCGGTCCGGATCGCGCGGATTCCACTCTACTACGCGCGCGTCACCGGCGGCGTCGTTGATAAAGAAGTGGTAGTCGCGTCCGGCCATGGCGTGCATGTCGTAGGCAGAAAGCAGGTCGACGGCCTCCTGCGTGGTGGCCGCGCGGTCGAGCACCAGGCGGATGGCGAGCGAAGTGTTGATGACGGGGCGTTGCGTGTCCTGGTCACAGGGTTTGGAATCCAGGGTGAGCACGGCAATGGACACGCCACATTCGTTGACGCCGTCGAGCTGGGCAAACGGGCCCATCAACGCCGCAGCGCGTCCGCCGACGGAGTCAAGCGGAGTGTTATCGCCCAGGTTGTTAAGGGCGGCAAACCCGATGGAGGCATAGCCGCCGCGTGGGTGATTGCGCACCAGCAGCGCCGAGGTGTCGTCCTTAAAGTCGTAATTGCGACCGGTGCGCACGCGGCCTTCGGCATCTACGGCGACAAAAGCGCTGCAGGCAAACTGGGGCGCCTGGACATGTGCCGGCACACCGGGCAGCACCTGCGCCACCACGGCATCGATGTAGGCCTGGTCGTCGCGCACGCCAGCGGCGATGATGCGATCAAGATCGTAGTCGTAGGCGATGTCGATTGCGTACAGGTCATAGCCATCCGCTTTGCCGGTCAAGCGTTTGAGTGACGCGGCGGACTTGATTTGTTTGTGATAAACGATACCGGTGGCAGCAGCAAGGCCGACGGCGACTCCCGCGACACCGCAGGCGATGGCAATGTTACGTGGCTTCATGACGGCTCCTTTCGTCCTGTTAGCGTAATTGTCGCAAAAGGAGTGCGGACATGATGGCTCAACTTGGCGAGCGGCGCGGGATTAAACATGGAATGAAAGGCACGGCACTGGCGCGGCGGGGTATGCTGGAGGGGACCATCAACCCAGCGAAAGGGGAGAGCATGACGGATCAGGAAACGCCCGAGCGCGCGCATGTGACGGCCGACGATATCGAGGCCGCCAACGACCTCATCGACTTTATCGAGGCATGCCCCAGCATGTTCCATACGGCTGCGACCATTATGGCCGAGCTCGACGAGGCGGGCTTTACCTACCTGCCCGAGAATGCGGCGTGGGATATCGAACCGGGCGGGCGTTATTACACGCAGCGCAACACCTCGAGCGTTGTTGCCTTTAAGGTGGGCGAGGACCTGGCTGCTACGTGGGGCGAGGACGGCGTTGCCGGCGACTATCATTTTCAGCTCACGGCGTCGCACAGCGATTCGCCGACGTTTAAGGTCAAGGCCGTGCCTGAGCTTGACGGCGCGGGCGAGACGCTGCGCCTGAACACCGAGGCCTACGGCGGCATGATCGACTACACCTGGTTCGATCGTCCGCTGGCACTCGCGGGCCGCGTGTTGGTACGCGAGGGCGATCGCATTGAGAGTCGTCTGCTTGCCACCGAGCGCGAGGTCGCTATTATCCCGAGCCTTGCTATCCATATGAACCGCGGCGTTAACGAGGGCTTTGCTCCCAATCGCGCCGTCGACCTGTGCCCGCTCATCAGCGCCGGTGACCTTAAGCAGGGAGATTTTGACGCCCTGATCGCCGACGAACTGGACGTTGAGCCCGAGCAAATTTTGGGCCGCGATCTGTTCCTGGTCAATCGTCAGGATGCGCGCATTTGGGGCTGGGCCGACGAGTTTATCTCGACGCCCAAGCTCGACGACCTGGCCTGCGCCTACACCTCGCTGCAGGCATTTTTGGGTGCCGAGAACGCGCACGACGTTTCGGTCTTCTGCTGCTTTGATAATGAGGAGGTTGGCTCCGAGACCAAGCAGGGTGCCATGTCGACGTTCTTGGCCGATGCACTGCGCCGCATTAACGGCTCGCTGGGCTTTGACGACGAGTCGTACCACCGTGCGCTTGCCGCTTCGATGCTCGTGAGCTGCGACAACGCGCATGCCGTGCACCCCAACCACGCCGAGAAGTGCGACGCCCGCAACCAGGTTGTGCTCAACGGCGGCATCGTCATCAAGGAGGCCGCCAACCAGCACTACTGCACCGATGCCTTTAGTCGCGCGGTGTTCCAGGCCATCTGCGATGACACTGACGTACCCACGCAGGCCTTCGCAAACAAGAGCGATATGGCGGGTGGCTCCACGCTCGGCAACCTGTCGAACATGCAGGCGAGCATGCATGCCGTGGACGTGGGCCTGCCGCAGCTTGCCATGCACTCGAGCTACGAGACCGGCGGCGTGCGCGACGTGATGTACGCCATCTGCGCCCTCACCGCCTTCTACGAGCGCAACCTAACCATCAACGGCGCCGAAAGCGTGGAACTCTAAATGCGAGCCGAAGAAATGAAGGCCGAGCGTGGGGCTCAGCTTATTGATCGGGGTTTACAGCTGTTCGTCGCCGCTTGCCATGAGTCAGGGGTCGACGTGTCCAAGGCGCGACCAACGAGTGCTGAAGAACTCAAGCGCAACGCCTATTCGGACCGCTATGACGAGGAGACGGACTGGCTCTAATAAGCGAAGTGTCGAAAACGCTAGATGTATGTTTGATATCACTTTGGCGAGAGTGTCGCAGACAGAACTACCGGTATGGCGCAAGCCAACCTGACCCCATTGCGCCAAACCTACCAAAAAGGGACAGGTTTATTTTGGCAGGTTTTATCTGGGCAAATGCCACAACGCCAACGGCAAGACGGAACTGCTAAGGCTTGCAGATGAAGCCGACGCCAGCGAAACGCCGCAGGTAGAGCGCACGCCAGCGAGAGCCCGCCGTTTGAGCCAAGGTGCCGTGAAATGAAAAGGCGCTGACCTTCTGGTCGCGTCTTTGAAATTGAACGGCAGATTGGCCAAACGGCGGGCTCGCAGCGTCGAGGGGTTCCGGCGTTTGGTAAAACGCCGGAACAAATCAGTGTTCGATCCAGCAGCGAAGCGTCTCGCCAGCCTGAAGATGACGAAGGTTCTCGGCGGCGATGTCGACGACGTTGTTGAGCGTGGCCTCTAGGTGGAACCAGCCGGAGACGTGCGGCGTGATGAGCATGTTGGGCGCATCCCACAGGGGGCTTGCCGCGGGCAGCGGCTCGGGGTCGGTGACATCGACCGCGGCGCCGGCAAGGTGTCCGGACTCGAGTGCTGCAACCAGGTCGTCGGCAACCACAAGGTCACCGCGGCCGCCGTTGGCAAAGAAGGCGCCCGGCTTCATCGCGGCGAAGAACTCGGCATTCGCAAGACCGCGGGTCTCGGGCGTGCTGGGCATAAAGGATGCGACGATATCAGCCTCGGCCAGGCGCTCGGACAGGGCGTCCATGCCGTCCATGTCCTCAAATACAATGGGGTAGACGAGCGGATGACGCTTGATGCCGCGGACGTGCGCGCCCATGTTGCGGCAGAGCGTTGCGAAGTGACCGCCAATGTCGCCCGCGCCCAGCACCAGCACATTGGCATTTTTGAGCGAGGTGACCGGGCCCAAGTCCTCCCAGCGATGCTCGCGCTGCAAGTCGTGGTAGCCGGGCAGGCGCTTCATCATGGAAAGGACCATGGCAAACATGTGCTCGCTCACGGCCTGGCCGTAGGCGCCGATTGAGCAAGACAGCTTGGCGTCGGCCGGCACGGTGCCGGCGGCAAGGTAGTCGTCATAGCCCGCGGTCTGCAGTTGCAGCAGTTGAAGGTGCTCGCATGCGGGGAGCATGGCGGGGTCAACGTTGCCCAGAATCACGTCGGCGTCAGCGACTTGCTCGTGCGTGACAGCGTCGGCGCTCGTGTAGATAAAGTCCTCGCCCGGAGCGCTCGACTCGAGGATCGCTCGATGGCGGTCGTTGACGGGCAACAAAACCAAGATGTTCACAAGCAGTCCTCTCCGTTCAACCTGCCAAAAAGGGACAGGTTTATTTTGGCAGGTTTTATCAGGCAAAACGTTCAAACGAAACGCCGGATGCAAGACGAGCATGCCCGTCAGCATCCGGCGCATCCACAGCTACCAGCTCAGCAGCTCGTAACCGTCCTCGGTCACCACGAGCTGTACTTCGCACTGGGCCGAATCGCTACCGTCCTTGGTGCGCACACACCAACCGTCACCCTTGCTGATCTTGATGTCGGGCGCTCCGGCATTGACCATGGGCTCGATGGTAAAGACCATGCCCGGAGCCATGATGGTGTCCACGTCGGGCGCCTCGGTGGTAAAGCCCACAAACGGGTCCTCGTGGAACTCCTTGCCAATGCCGTGTCCGCCGTACTCGCGCACCACGCTAAAACCGGCATCCTCGACGGTCTTTTGCACGGCCTCGGCCATAACGGAGAGCGGCAGCCACGGCTTGACGGCGGCCAGGCCCGCTTCCACGCTGGCGCGGGTGACATCGACCAGGCGCCGGCGCTCAGCTGAGACCTCGCCGATGCAGAACATGCGGCTCGAGTCGCTAAAGTAGCCGTCCAAGATCGTGGAGCAGTCCACGTTGATGATGTCGCCCTCGTGCAGCACATCCGCATCGCAGGGGATACCGTGGCAGACGACGTCGTTGATCGAGGTGCACACGCTCTTGGGGTAGCCCTCGTAGTTGAGGTCGGCCGGCGTGCCACCGTGCTCGACGGTGTAGTCGTAGATCATCTGGTCGATCTGGTTGGTGGTCATGCCCGCGGCGGTGTGCTCGCCCACGTAGTCGAGCACGCCCACGTTGATAGCCGCCGAGCGCTTGATGCCCTCGATATCGGCGGGCGTTTTGTAGAGCGTGCGGGGCAGAACCTCCCAGCCCTCTTCCCACAAGCGCTCGAGGCGCTCATCAAAGGCGCTATGGCATTTCTTATATTTCTTGCCGCTGCCGCACCAGCAAGCGTCGTTGCGGCCGGGCATGGGTCCTTTGTCAAACATGGCTAACTTCCTTTCATTCGCAGCTAGTATAGCCCACCCGCAGCCCCGTCCCAAAAAGACTGCCCTGGGCGGCTGTGCGGCTCTGCTAGTAGCTCACCTGGCAGGGAATGCCGAGGGCTTGGACGCGCGCGGCAATGGCGTCGAGCACCTCGGGCGCCGCTTTAGCAAGGCCGGCGACCGGTGTCTCGCGCGCCACCGTGTAGATGGTCGCTTCTTGCGGGCGAATGCGCTCAAGCGCCGCGAGCCAGGGGGCAACGTACTCCTCGCCGGTGTTGTCGATGAGCTTGCCCTGATACTCACCGGTCAAAAAGATCGTCTGGATAATAACGTGACCGTCAAAGCTTGCGAACGTCTCGATCTGGTGCTCGACGTCGTAGGGGCCGACAGGCTGGTCGAGCAGCTGGATAAACGCCGGGTCGACCGTATCGAGCTTAAGAATGTTGTCGTCGACCATCATGAGCGCATCGTGTACCTGGGGACGGTCGGCGCGCGTGCCGTTGGAGAGCACAGCAATCTTGGTGCTTGGGGCAAGTTCGTCGCGCAGTGCGACGGCACCGGCGATGGCCTGCGGAAACTCCGGCGCGGCGGTGGGCTCGCCGTTGCCTGCGAAGGTGATTACATCGGGGAGCTCGCCCTCGGCTGCCATCTCGTGTAACTTTGCCTCGAGCGCGTCGAGCACCACGGCAGCCGTGTTATACGGCTCGTGGCAGGGGCGCTCGGCGTTGAGGCCGTTTTCGCAGTAAATGCAGTCGAACGTGCAGATTTTGCCGCTGGCCGGCATCATGTTGACGCCGAGCGAGAGACCAAGGCGGCGGCTGCGAACGGGCCCAAAGATGGGGCTGGCATTCAAAAACGTAGACATAGACATATGCTCCTCAAGACAATTGTGCCTAAGCATAGCATCGGCTCCGAAGCAAGGTGCGGGCTCTTGCTTTACAAGTTTCGTTTTTGCACGTCGCTCATTATGCCGTGCCATGAAAAGCCTCAGGTCGGGTACAGTTAATCTGTTAACAAAGCGTAAAGCAATGCGGGTCTATCCAACCGTACTGACGGGCAACTGGATGGGCATTGACGATGGGAACACAGTATGGATTTTACGGTTGAGAATGCGGGCACCACGATCGCCTGTCGCGAGTATGCCGGCCCGGTTGTATCGTCCGATACGCCCGCCTTGGTGTGCGTGCACGGCGCCTGCGTCGACGGCGTCTTCTTTGACGCCATCGCCCGCGAGCTCAGCCAAGTGTGCCGCGTCATTGCCTACGACCGCCGCGGCTGCGGCGAGAGCGGCGACGCTGCAGACGGACGCTACGACCTCGCCGCCCAAGCCGCCGACCTGCAGGCCGTTATCGAGCATATCGGCGCTCCAGCAAACGTGCTCGCGCATAGTGCCGGTACGTTGGTGACCCTGGAGCTTCTCTGTGCCAACCCGACCTTTGTCTCGCGTGCGATTCTGCATGAACCCGCCGTGACAAGCGAAGGCGCCGGCCTGGGTGCGGCCCCGGTTTTACTCGAGATGATTGCTGCGGGAAAGGTCTCGAGGGCATTAAGGGTCTTCCTGGGCGCCATCGGCGATTCGGACCTTCAAGCCCCCAAGTTAACCGAGGCAGAAGCCAAGCATGCCCTGCGCAACGGTCGCAGTTTCATGGCAAACGAATACGAGACCACTATGACCTGCGTTCCCGATTGGAAACGCGTCCGCGCATCGAAAACGGTGGCCGCCGTGTTCCTGGGCGAGCTCTCGATTGGCACGCCCCGCGAGGCGGGCACGAGGACAGCGGCTGAGCTTTTGGATTGTCCGCTCGCAGTAGTTCCCGGCGCGCACAACGGGCTGCGCGATCGCCCAACAGCGGCCGCCCAGGCTGTTCGAGGCATCCTGGGGCTCTAGCAGTCGCAATCATCAAAACAGGCTTTTCCGTAAACGTTTCGGCTGTGTTAACAAGGGCGCTCAAAACCCAACGTCTGCGGCATCAGCCCTGCCGTCTGCCAACTCATAAAAAAGAAACGGTATTCACGTGCGTACCTGCATCGACAAGGTGCTACCCTTGTAACATTTGGTACCCACTGCTACCAAGCGAAACTACTGAAAGGGCCCCCTATGCTCAATAATCACGAGGCCAATCTAACCGACGAGGAGGCTGCCGCCGAGGTCGCCCGTGTCGCGAAGACCTACCCCGTGGTACGTTTGCTGTCGGCCGACCAGATAACGGGCGATCCCAACTGCCTGCTCGCCGGCGATCGGTGTCCCTGTCTGCGCCAGTCAGGTCTGGAGGTCTTGGCAGGTTCCGGTGAGGTGTCGGAACGGCTGCTCAACGATGGCGTTGAGTACCGCGCTCGCTTGCGCCCTCTGAAGGTCGAGGGCGAGCCTCACGTCCTGCTGATGGTGCGTCCGATTGATGAACAGGAGACTGCAGAAGAGGACCTTGTCTACACCGACGTGCTGACGAACGTGCGCAATCGCCGATATTACGAGGAAAAGCTTCGCAGCGCCCGCATGCAGGCCGGTGTGGCCATGATCGACCTTGATGATTTTAGGGCCTTCAACGATACGTATGGCCGCCATGCCGGCGACCTTGCGCTTGGTGCCGTGGCGACGGCCATACGCAGCGGTGTTCGTTCGACTGACGAGCTTGTGCGTTTTGGCTGCGATAAGTTTGTGGCCGTCATGCCCAATATTCCCTCTGATGACTTTGCCCGTCGTCTGCGTCAAGTATCCGATGCCGTTCATTCCACGATTATTCCGGGGCATGAGCGCGTTAGCTTGACGGCATGCGTTGGTGGCGTTCGCATTAATGGCGAAACGGTCGATGAGGGCGTTAGCCAGGCTGTCCAATTATTGAGCCGCGCTAAGGCAAAAGCCGGTACAGTCGTGACCGATGCCGAATCCATCGAGGCCTTCCAAAGCGAAAAGCCTACGGTGCTTATTGTCGATGACTCCGAGATGAACCGAGCCATTCTCAACGAGATGCTCAAGGACGAGTATTGCATCCTCGAGGCCGATAACGGTCGCGCGGCGCTCGACATGGTCGACCGCTATGGCGATGAGTTGTCGCTCGTGCTGCTGGACATTGTCATGCCGGGCATGAACGGCTTTGAGGTGCTGGGCGATCTGTCGCGTCGATCGAATATTGACAATTTGCCCGTCATCATGATCTCGAGCGAAGATTCCGACGAAGTGGTGCTGCGCGCGTATGAGCTGGGTGCCTCGGACTATGTCAACCGCCCGTTTGACTCCCGTGTCGTGCGCCGCCGTGTAAGCAACACCATCCGCCTGTACGCCAAACAGCGTCGTCTAACGAGCCTGCTGTCCCAACAGTACAACGAGCGCGTCAAGAACAGCCGCATGCTCATTGACATCATGGCCGGCGTCATGGAGCTCCGCAATGGCGAGAGCGGCAGGCACGTTGCGAACATCGAGAAGCTGACCGAGCTACTGCTTGCCTGCCTGGTCCAGCGTAGCGACAACATCTCCCTCGACAACGAGGAGCGCTCCACGATTGCCCTGGCTTCGGCGCTGCACGATATCGGCAAGATGTCGATTGACGATGCGATTCTCAACAAGCCCGGGCGCCTCACGCCCGAAGAGTTCGAGATTATGAAGACGCATACCACGATCGGCGCCGACATGCTGCGTGAGTTGGGTCGCCATCACGCCGGCAATGCGCTTATGGAATATGCGTACCAGATTGCGCCTGGCATCACGAGCGCTGGGACGGCAAAGGTTATCCCGACGGCCTTAAGGGCGACGATATTCCCATCGCCGCACAGGTGGTGTCGGTGGCTGACGTGTACGATGCGCTGACGAGCGTGCGCGTGTACAAGGATGCTATTCCGCACGAGGAGGCGATCCAGATGATCCTGGACGGCAAGTGCGGTACCTTTAACCCGCTGCTGCTCGACTGCCTGCTCGAGGTGCAAGACCGTATTGCCGAAACATTGGCGCGCCCCGCCGAGGTCGTTGCGCTTCCTACGATTTAGTTTGACCAAAGGAGTTTGAATCCATGATTTCCATGCGTGAGGCGTATGAGAAAATCGGCGCCAATTATGATGACGCTTGCACTCGGCTGATGGGCGAGGAGATGCTTGCCCGTTTTGCCCTCAAGTTTTTGGATGACGAGAGCATGGACAAGCTGGAAGCTGCCATGGCGGCAGGAGACGCCAGGGAAGCGTTTATGGCGGCGCACACGCTCAAGGGCGTGAGCCAGAACCTGGGATTCGATAATCTGTTCGAGCCGGCGGTCGTGGTGACCGAAGCGCTGCGCGGTGCCGATACTGTTGACGGCGCTCGTGAGGGAATGCATGCGCTGCAGCAGCAATATGCGGCCACGATGTCGGCCCTGCGCGAGGCGGCTGAATAAGAGCTTACGTGCATTGTGATGACTATGAGCGTGGATAATCTCCCGTTTTAGGCCCGGTGGCGGTCTCAAAGTGGGAGATTATCCACGCTCGTTCGGTAAGTGTCCAAAAATTCACTCTCGCGCACTGGCGGGGCTTTCCGCATGCAATCCATATCGTTGTTCGATAAACTATTCGGATAACGATAGATTCGATGAGGGTGAGTGTATGTCCAACAGCGTTCAGCGTATGGCCAAGGCGGGCGAGACTGTAAGGAAGCTTGGCTTTTGCATGGCGGTCGTTTTTGCGGGAATGCTCGTCGCTTTTGCCGCGTTGGTTGTTTACGTGATCTGGTATGCGGTTGCAAACGTTGTTTCTGTCGATTCTTTCGGTGTCGTGACGCTTCTCGATGGCGGGAGCATCGTTATCCCAAGCGGGCTGTGCCTGGCACTCGTCGTGAGTGTTTCGCTTGTCGTTTTGTGCGGAATCAGCCGTGACATTTCGCGGGGCGTATCGCCCTTTACCAGGGCGCATGTGCGGCTTATCCGTGTTCTCGCGCTTGCCTTTGCTGTTAACGCCGCGGTTTCGCTTGTTGGTGCCTATGGATCGGTCAATCTTACCATTGGTGGGCTGGAGCTTTGCGTCGTGCCTCATTCCTTCGTTATCGCGATTTGCCAGGGCGTTGCCTTTGACGCGGGGTCGCTTATCGGCGCGGCCGTCTGTTTGTTTGTCTCGGTGATCTGGAGCTATGCCTCGCTGCTCCAGGAGCAGTCTGACGAGCTTGTGTAGGAGGAAACATGAGCTATCTCATCATCGAGCTTGAGACGCAGCTGCTTAAGACCGGAAAGACCAGCTCTGATCTGATTCGTGCCACGGGGCATACTCCGGCTAATATTTCTAAGCTAAGAAATGGAAAAATTAAAGCTATTCGTCTTAAGACGCTTCTTGAAATCTGTGATGAGCTTGATTGTCAACCGGGAGATATTATTCAGCGCGTGAGCGAGAAAGAGCTCGAGGAACTTATTGTCGAGCGCGCGAAGAATGCCGTGAGGCAGATGCGGGATGGCAGAGGCAATGAGGCGTCGCTTCCGACATCGGTCTTCGCTGTAGATTTGAGCGACGAGTAGCATAAAAAGAACAACTATAACGAAATATCAGTGTAACGGAACCCGTGTCTAACACGGATTCTTTGTTTATTAATTATCTTGACAAATATAAGTTATCGGCAAACAATAACATCAAGAACGAACGATAAAAGAAAGGAGGAACGATATGAGCTGGATTGTAAAGCCGAGTTATGTGGACCCCGGTGGTGGGTGCAACGGTTACTGCAAGGCATTCTGTGGAGCACGCGTCTGCGTCAATAACTGCAGCAAAAACTTGTGTGTTGTTAATTTCTAGCAGTTGCAGCTGCTGCCAGGCGACAGTCTGGCAGCAGCGGTTTTGTTATCAAGCAGAATAGGAGGCCAATGAGCGCATCAGCGATAAAGCTATCAAAGGTGTCAAAGCGCTATGGAAAACGGTGTGTGTTGCATGACGTTTCCTTCGAGGTGAATCAGTCTGAACTTTGCGCCCTTGTTGGTGCAAACGGGGCGGGCAAAAGCACGCTTATTAAAATAGTGCTGGGCCTCTGTGAGCCATCGTCGGGGAGCGTGGAGCTCTTTGGAGGCAAGTCGAAAAAAGAGCTGAGCCTGATGCGTACGCGTGTCGGCTATGTGCCAGATTCCAGCGGAGCATACCAATCCCTCAGTGCGGTGGAGAATCTTCGGATCCGATGTGCGGAATGGGGGCTCGATGAGACACGTGAGGTTCCTCGCGTCTTGGGCCTAGTCGGGCTGGACGTCGATGAGAAAAAGAGCGTGAGCAGTTTTTCTCTGGGAATGAAACGGCGACTGGATATAGCTACGGCTTTGTTGGGCGACACCGATGTACTAATTTTCGATGAGCCGGCAAATGGGTTGGACCCGCTGGGCATCGAGAGTATATGGGCCCTTATCGGCCGATTGAATCGAGAACAGGGTAAGACCATGCTCATCTCTAGCCATGATTTGGATGAGTTGGCATCGGTTGCAACAAGTTGCGTGTTTCTTCATGACGGCGAACTGCTAAAAAAGGAATCGATGGACGTCATAAGGGATGGGGCGTCGTCCCTAAAAGAGTATTACAGGCGCTTGATGAAGGCGGTCTCGCTATGAAGCGGGCGATCCATCCCATAAAGGCGGACATGATGCGTTTACACAGGATGTTTCCGGCGCAGTTTTGTCTTGCGCTTATGCTGGCGTTCGGCCTTCTCTTCGGTGTCTTTCTAAAAAGCGGAACAACGTTGCTAGCCTTTGGCAATAGCGTCTGCGGGGAGGATATTGGATTCTTTTGGAATGTAATCGACTCTTCTGCACCTGATGAGTCCCTTGTGCGCAGTGCTTTTGCTGGCACCTCTCTGTTCGTTCCGCTCATCGTTTGCCTGGTGATTTTACAGGAGCGCGGCTATGAAGAGGGATGCCGAATTTCTTCAGCAAGAGGTCTTGCCCGCTTTAACGGGGTTCTGGCACATGTACTTTCGTCTGCTTTAATAATCGGCGCAGCATATAGTGCGCTTTGCCTTCTTCTTTTTGCAATAGCCGTAACACGTGGAGGGCAAAACTACGTGCATGGCATGCTGGCTGCATTTTTGCCTGCGATGATAATCAACGCCGTATTGGTGATATCGGTTGCGTTGGAGACGATGACCATCTATCGGATTACAGACAGCGCTGTATTGAGCGGGGCTGTAATAATAATTGGATTTGTCATGAGCTTGACGCTCTACGGAACCTTCCTTCAGGCACCTATACCATCCTTGCGATGGATCTTCCTCCTTCCGGGGCCGTACCTTGGAGCCGGATGTGCCCTTGGGTATAGCGATATGGGGCAGCTGACGCTTCTGGGATATGGCGTGGCAGCTGGCTGTCTATCGGTATTGATTTACGCTCTCGTGACCTGTCGTGTCGGAGGTGTGCTCAATGGCTCGTCAGATTAAAAGGTTCCTCCATTCAGAATTGAAGCATGTGAGCGAATGGACGTACGTCTTAATCCTGGCAATTTATGCGTGTATGGTGATATTGCAGCTTAATTCTTTCCCGATGTGGTTCTGTAGCCTCCGCGAGGGCAGTTTCTTGGGCTTTTTCCCAGACCCGACGCTTAAACTGTCGGCAGAGGACGCCCTTCTATTTGGTAATGCAGAGGTTTTTCGCGGCTTGCTGTTCAATGTGGCCCCGTTGGCTCATGCATTGTTCTTTCCGCTTATCGCGCCTTGCGTTGTCCCACGCTTTGCCAGTTCGAGCTTTGTCGAGGAACCGTGGGGGCTGTCGGAGGCTCGGGGAGGGAAGCGGGCGTGCGTTACCGTTGCGCGAGTGATGCTGTCTTCTTTCGCCCTATTGGGCGCGTTTATCCTGTCAAGTGTCGTTTTGTACTGTCTTAACTGCGCAATCGTTTTGGATGCTCAACAGTATTTCAACCTGAATATGTTTTGCGATCGACTTCTTCTGGCGAGTGCGGTCTGCCTTGCATACGTGGTCTCTTGCGTGATCGTTGTTTCCTATTTTGGATCCGGCTTCGGTCCTATTGGCATGCTGTTGCTTGTCAACGTCGTAACGATCTACATACAGGTCGGAGCCAATTCCATGCTTCCGCTTCCAGCCTCGATGCTCATGTGGATTTGCGGCGTGACCCCGTTGGGGGACGGTCAATGCGTTTCGATTTTAATTGACTGCCTCATAAACGTAGCAAGCGTTTTTGCCATCTGCTTTACGGTCGACCGATTGCGGTCGAGATTTCTTTGATTGTTTGTGAGGGATAAACATATGAGGCCGTCTCAATACAACCTGATTGAAGACCACGGCGAAAGAACGCTGGTGATGAATTCAAAGACTGGCGCAATCCTTTCGTTGGATAAACAACATGCAGAAAGTATGTGCCGCATGGTATCGGGAACCGAATGGGAGCCAGATGAATTGCGCGAAGCGTTGCTTCAAGGAGGAATGCTGTTAGAAGATGATCGTGACGAAAAAGAGGAAATGAAGGCGATGGGCCGTCTTGTTCGATTTTCCAATCGCTCTCTAGGCATGACGATAGCACCGACATTGGAGTGCAACTTCTGTTGCCCATACTGTTATGAAAAAGGACAACGCAAAACGACAATGACTCCGGAGGTTGAAGACCGGCTTGTCTCATTCGTGAAGGAGCGTTCACGGGGGCTGAGCGAGCTTGAGATCGGTTGGTATGGTGGAGAGCCGTTGCTGCAAGTCGATAGAATTCAGCGGCTTACGGAGCGTATAAAGGCGATCCTTAATCCAGAGTGCTCCTATTCGGCATCCATCGTTACAAATGGATATCTTCTGACGCCAGAAGTGGCCGAGACTCTCGCGGCTTGTGACGTCAAGATGGCTCAAATAACCTTGGACGGGTCTCGAAAGGACCACGATTCTCGGCGGTTCTTGCGGAACGGACAGCCGACGTACGATGCGATTCTAGACAACGTTTCTAAAGTCACGCATCTGTTGGATATTTCCATCAGGTGCAATGTCGATGCCCATAACATTGTCGGTGCTGGCGATTTGCTGGATGCACTCGAGGAAAAGGGCCTTAAAAACAAGGTTGGATTCTATCTGGCGCCTGTCGACAATATTAACGATACGTGCCCAAGTGACAGTAGTTGTTTTTCGATGGAGGCGTTTTCTCAGGAAGAGCTGGACTTTTATAGTCATGCAGTTGATAGGGGGTTCCACGTTGACCTGACGGTGCGCTTTAATCCGGCTATATGTGGCGCCGTTTGTGCAGGGTCGTTTGTAGTGGATCCGGAGGGCTATCTTTATAAATGTTGGGACGAAATCGGGATGCGTGAACGCTGCGTCGGTACGCTTGCCGAAGGGCCGAGGATGAATGCTCAGCTGGTCCAATGGCTAAACTATGAGCCGAGCGATCATGAGTGTGAAGAGTGTTTTGCCTATCCCTCATGCATGGGAGGTTGCCCTAATCACGCTCTTCATGGAGGGTCAAAACAGTGCGTATCTCAAAGGTATCAGGTGCGCCAACGAATGATTTTGACCGAGAAGGCTCAGCGATTGCTTTCGGAACTGGATTCAGCTCATGTTTAATCTCTGCGCAAGAACAATAATTAAGAATCCAAAGTATATAACCTATCTTCTAATGTGCCTGCTCTCGCTTGTGGTTGGTCTCGCAATTCCTTTTCTGACGGGACAACTGGTCAACAACTTTGTCGGTGTCGCGCGAGATGGGGAAAGCGCAATCGCCATCGGCGCTGAGATAGCAGCGCTGGGTATTGTGCGAGCCGGTTTGAATTGCGTCAGTGAGCTGGTCTATGTCGATCTGCAAACACATGTGGGATTTGCATTGAATGAAGAGGTGATAAGTCACGTTCAAAGGCTACCACGGGTCTTCTTTTCTAATTTTGATGCCTCATATTGCAACCAACAGATTAATCATGACGCTAACGATTTGGTGATATTTGTTATAAACGCAAGTGTCCAAAGCGTGAGCAATATAGTGACGTTGCTTGTGGTGTTTGTTGTCCTGGCGACCATAAACGGTCACCTGGCAATGCTGTGTATGGCTCTTGGCTTAATAGGTGGCGCGGTCTATTCGCTTTTCAAAAAGTGTTTGTTCGCAAGAAGTTTCGAGGCTCAAGAGCAGGAGGCTCGATTCTTTTCCGATCTGGAGAAGCAGCTTAGCAACGCACAATTTATCCGCAGACATGTTCTATTCGAGGTTTTCAAGCAAAGGCTTGAGCACTCTTTTGCAGAGCTATATCGTTGCGTTTATCAGAACCAGCAAATTAATGCGACCTTTACGTTTGCCAACACTGTCGTCACATCTTTGGCACAGGGTGGAATCTTGATCCTGGGCGCAAAGGAAGTTCTCGACGGCAATTTGCTGCCCGGCTATCTTATGACGGCGCTAAGCTATTACTCCTATTATTCTTCGGCTATTGAATTCTTCCTTGCGCTGGGCAAGGACTATCAAACGTCAAAAGTATCCTACGAGCGTTTACGGCGCTTGCTGGACATGCCAGAGGGCTCAAACGGGGCCATTATCCTCGCCGATGTTTTCGAGGTGAGCTGTTCCGAGCTGGCGTATAGCTATCCTGAGTCTGAAAAAACCGCGTTCAGAGACATTCGAGCTTCTTTGGAAAAAGGAAAGGTATACGGAATCGTTGGGCCGAACGGTTCCGGTAAGAGCACGCTGCTGGATGTGATAAGCGGTTGCGATCCAGAAAACTGCAAGGGTGATATTTGGATTAACGACAAGCCCCTGAGCTCTCTGGACCGCTATGCGCTGCGGAAGCGCAATATCGGGATTACTGAGCAGGAGCCGCCCCTGACCGAGGGGTCGATACGGGACAATTTAACTCTTTGCTGCAGAAGCACTGAAGAGCGTGACCTTGAGAGCCTCATTGAGAGAATGGGGCTTAAAAAGATGGTCGATTCAAGTGGTGGACTTGATGTCGAGCTGGACGATAAGCAGAACAACATTTCAGGAGGGGAGAAGCAAAAAATGGCGATAATTCGCCAGCTGCTGAAAAACCCGGACGTGATGATGTTTGATGAGCCGACATCTGCACTTGACAGTCAAAGCAAGCAGGCGTTTATCGAAATCCTTAAGGAAAGAAAGGGGCGACATATCACGGTCATCGCTACGCACGACCCTGTGCTTATTTCGGCATGCGATGAGGTGATTGAAATTGCCTGACGGGTTAGTGGGCCTAGCATATCAAATTCAGGGGGGCGGGCACTGTAGCTGGTGCCCGCCCCCCTGGCATGAAAGGCTTTAGCCTGTGTGGTTCGTGAACTAACGGGCCTGCTTAACCTTGGCCGCTGCTTCGACAAACGACTTCCACAGGTTAAAGTCGGTCTCGAGCGTCTTCCACGTGTACTCAGGGTGCCATTGCACGCCCAAGCAGAATGGCTGGCCTTCGACCTCGATGCACTCGGGAACGCCGTCGGTTGCCTTGGCGACCAAACGCGTGCTCTTACCCAGATGATCGACGCAGCAGTGGTGTGCGGAGTTGGTCTGGATCAGCCTGTGCCCGCCAAGCGCGCGCTCCAACAGCGAGCCCGGCACGACCTCGACGGGATGCACGGGGTCGTTGAGCACGTGGCTATGGCGCCACTGCGTGCGGCCCTCGCGAGCGCCCAGGCTCGGCACGTCCATGCACAGGGTGCCGCCAGTGGCGACATTGAGCAACTGCGTGCCGCGGCAGGTGGTAAAGAGCGGCTTTTTGGCGCGGAGTACCTCGCCGACCAGCTTAAACTCAAAGCTATCGCGGATCTCGCAGCAGAGGGTGGGGTCGTAGGGTCGATCATCGCCCCAACGTTTGGGGTTGACATCGGGGCCGCCGGGAATGGCGATGCCGTCGGCGATATCGACGTAATGACGGATGACCTCAATGTCCTCGGTGATGGACATCTGCAGCGGCAGGCCGCCGGCGGCAAGGATGGCATCGACAAAGACACTTGCGATTTCCTCGTTGGGGGAGAGCGTTTCGCTTAAAAACGGCTTCGCCTCTTCCCAGCGCGGCGCCACCAGGATGAGCGGACGGTCGGCGGGGTCGACGTTGACGTGCGGGGTGTATGACGATGAAGTGCGAGTTCCGATCATAGGTGTTGCTTTCGAGTTTGGATGGTCATGGCGAGCGGATATGGCAATTGGGCTAGTGGCCCTTGATGGAGTTGAGGAAGTCTTGGGCGCGCTTGGTCTGGGGATGGTCGAAGAACTCGTCGGGCGTGCCGGTTTCCACGATCCGGCCGTCGGCCATAAACACGACGCGGTCGGCAACGCGGCGGGCGAAGTTCATCTCGTGCGTAATGACGATCATCGTCATGCCCTGCTGGGCCAGGCGGACCATGACCTCGAGCACCTCGTTGATCATCTCGGGGTCAAGGGCACTCGTGGGCTCGTCGAAGAGCATGGCCTTGGGCTGCATGGCGAGCGAGCGGGCAATGGCCACGCGCTGCTGCTGGCCGCCCGAGAGCTGAGCGGGCACCTTGTCGGCCTGTTCGGCAACGCCCACGCGGCTCAGCAGGTCCATGGCGCGCTCACGAGCTTCCTCCTTGGACACGCCCAGCACGTCGACCGGCCCCAGCATGACGTTCTGCAGCACCGTCATATGCGCGAACAGGTTGAACTGCTGAAACACCATGCCCAGCTCGGCGCGCATGCGGGCAAGATCCTTGCCTTCCTGCGGCAGAGGCTCGCCCTCGATGAGGATCTCTCCCGAGTCGATGGTTTCCAGGCGGTTGATGGTTCGGCACATGGTCGACTTGCCCGAGCCCGAGGGGCCGATCACGACGACGACTTCGCCGCGGTCGACCGAGAGATTGATGTCGTTGAGGACGTGCAGATCGCCATAGTGCTTATCGACGTGCTTGAGCTCGATCAGCGGCTGATTACCGGTAGAAGAAGTGCTCTGTGCCATGGTGCTCGGCTCCTTATGACTCGAAATGGTAAATCGTTAGCGAATGATGGTCGCGCCGGTCTTGTGCGAAACGTAGACAGCGGCCTTGTTGATTGCGACGTTGATGAGGATATAGATGACCGCGATCACCAGGTAGACCGACACGAGGGCGTCGTAGTTGGTAATGAGCACGCGGGCGTTTTGCATAAGGTCGGGGTAGCTCACCACGTAGGCGACGGTGGTGTCTTTGACGACGACTACAAGCTGCGAAATCAACGACGGAATAATAAATCGAATAGCCTGCGGCAGCACGATTTTAAAGGTGATTTTAGCCTTGGAGAGACCGAGCGCCTGGGCGGCCTCGACCTGGCCGCGCGGCACGGCGTTTACGCCGGCGCGGAAGATCTCGGCAAGCACGCCGGCTGCAGCGAGCGCGACGGGAAGCGTAAGCATCCAAAACGACGGCAGCGCGATCTTGTACTGGGGCAGCACCAAAAAGAAGAAGTAGATGAACAGCAGGCTCGGCACGCCGCGGAAGAAATCGGTGAGCACGCGGCAGACCAGCTGCAGCGGCTTAATGTCGCTGGTGCGACCGAGCATAAGGGCAAGGCCGAGCACCAGCGCGATGGCGCCGGCGGTGAGCGCGACCTTAACGGTGCCCTCAAAGCCGGCAAGCAAAAACTTCCAGGTGGTGAGGTGCGTAAAGAAGTACCAGTAATGGACCGAAAGCTGGCCGGTCACATAAAAGCGCTGCAGTACCAGAGCGATGAGCGCGGCCACGGCAACAAGTGAGATGGCGGTGCCGACGCGAATCTTGGCGCGCATCTTGGGGCCGGGAGCCTCGTAGAGCGCATCGCGCATGGTGAGCGCGGAGGTGGAGTGCTTGCTCATCGGAGGATCCTCACCTTCTTATCGATATAGTTGCCAATGTGGCTCACCACAAAGGCCGTGCCCAGGTAGCCGAGCGCCGAGATAAAGAACGCGGCGACGCCGCCGAGCGAGCGCGTGTTGATGTAGCTCACCACGCCGGTGAGCTCCTGCGGTTTAAGCGGCACCTGACTGCCGAGCGCGGTGGTGAGCATGACGGCGATAAAGAGGTTGGTCATGGGCAGCACGCTCGAGCGCAGCGCCTGCGGAATCACGATCTTGGCGAGGATACGGCTGAAGCTCATGCCCAGCGAGCGGGCGGCTTCCACCTGGCCGACACCGACGGTGTTGATGCCGCTCATAAAGTTCTCGGAGCCAAAGGCAGAACCCAAGAGCACTGTGGCGACGATGACGCAGGTGCGGTAGGGCAGGACGACCTTGAGCGGCGGCAGCGCGTAGACGACGATAATGAGCAGCGCGATGCCGGGGATGTTACGGAAGACCTGGACATACAGGTCGCCAAAGACGCGCAGCGGCTTGAGCGGCGACACGCGCATCACGGTGACGGCGACGGCCAGCACCATGGCGATGGCAAACGACTCAAGCGTCATGCCCCAGGTTGCTAGCAGCGCGTCGATATAGTTCTGGCCATAGAGCGACCAGAGTTCGGAGAGACTCATGCGGACCTCCCGCCGGTAAGGAAAGGGGCTCCCGTGTGTACGGAAGCCCCGACAACTCAGTGAGGAAACAGTTTACCGCAATAAAGCGCATCATGCGTTTCCATATGGTTTCGTTGCGGCCGTTACCAGGCTCGCTGCCTAGGCGCCGATCTCGGGCAGCTCGGGAACATTGGTGTCGCCCGTACGGTCACCGATGCAGATCTGCCACAGCTCAGTCCAGGTGCCGTCGTCCTCGATCTTCTTAAGGAAGTCGTTAACGAAGGTGACGCCGTCGGAATCGAGCGGCAGACCGATACCATAGGGCTCCTTGCTGCCGAAGGGCTTGCCGGCGATCTTGTACTTACCGGGCTCGCGGACCAGGGCGCTCTGCTGCATGTTGTTATCGATGACGTAGGCGTCAACGCGGCCCTGCTGGAGTGCCTGGCGGGCCTCCTCGTCGGTCTTGAACTCCTGCTGGCTGGCCTTGGGAGCGAACTCCTCCAGGATGGCGGGGCCGTTGGAGCCGGACTGGACGGCGACGTTCTTGTCGGCCAGGTCGTCGACGCTCTTGATGTCGTCGTTATCGGCGAGCACCAGGATGGCCTGCTGGGTGTAGTAGTAGGGGCCGGCGAAAGAGACGAGCTTCTTGCGCTCGTCAGTGATGGTGTAGGTGGCAAAGACGGCGTCGACCTGGCCATTCTGCAGGACGGACTCGCGCGTGTCCGAGGTCACCTGGGTGATCTCGACCTTGTTCTCGCCCAGAATGTAGTTGGACAGGAGCTGTGCGATACCGGCGTCGAAGCCGCGGGTCTGACCGTCTTTCTCGTTGAGGAGGGAGAAGAGCGTGGAGGTCTGAACGCCACCGATCTTAAAGACGCCGGCGTCCTTGACGGCCGTGGCCCAGGTGCTGGCGGCGATGGCATCGTCATCGGCCTTGGGGCCGTTGTCGACGAGCTTGTCGAATGCCTTGGCGTCGAGCGTGGTGGAAACTTCGGTATCCTCGGAGCTCTTGGAGGAGCCGGCGGCGGAACCCTTGTCAGCCTCGGCGCTGGTGTCGGAGCAGCCGGCAAGACCAAGGCCGGCGACGGTTGCGAAGGTGGCGGCAACGAAGCCGCGGCGGTCGAGAACGACCTGCTGGGAGAGGTTCTTGCTCATAGTAGAACACCTTTCTCAATAAAATCCCTAGCGGTTGAGTAGAGTTATACCCTATCCCGCTCAAATGGGTCAACACGAAATAACTCAGAAACATACTTGCCTTATGGGTAATTCTACCTACCAAAAAGGGACAGGTTTATTTTGGCAGGTTTTATCTGGGCAAACGTCAGTTATTACAGCTGAGATAGCGCTTTGCAGACGGCATGATCGCTCGAAGCGGTCGCTATAATGGCGGCAATGCGACGCATATGCATATATAAGTAAGGAGATCGCGTATGAACGGTTATTCGTTTTTCGCTCCGACCATGATTTAAAACCACCACAAAGGGGACAGGCACCTTTGTGGTGGTTCTGGCCGATGCAGTGGCATGCCTTGCTGCTTTGTCTCGATCTGTAACATCTGCAGCCGTTTTTGCCGAGTAACTGTTACAGATTGAGACAAAGGTTTGGGACTAAGACGTCTTATCTCGATCTGTAACAGTTAGACGGGAATTCGGGCCCTAGATGTTACAGATTGAGATAATCGCGTCGCGAAAATAAAAACCTCCGCAGGGGTGCTTCCCTTGCGGAGGTTTTTTACTCGTTCAGTAGCCTTACGGCTTCGGCGGCCATGTTCTCGACCGTCATGCCGTTCCGCGCAAGCAGTTCGTTGGGGTCGTAGCGGTCGGGGAAGCCCTTGGCGATGCCAAAGGTGCGCGTGCGCAGCGGCGTGCAGGCCAGATAACATGCCACGCGCTCGCCCCAGCCACCGTCCAAGATGCCGTCCTCGAGGGTGACGACAACGCGATGCTCGGCGGCAAGGCTGTCGAGGAACTCACGGTCAAGCTCGGTTGCAAAGCGCGGGTTGACGAGCGTGGCCTCGATGCCGTACTCGGCGGCTAGGCGGTTTGCCACGCGTTCGCCCAGCTCAAAGAAATCGCCGAGCGCGAGCACGGCCACGTCGCGGCCCTGGCGCACCACGTTGTAGTGCGCGAAACCGTAATCGGCGTCCTCGGCGGGCGCCAGATCGGGGCGGCTTACCAAGCCAATGCCCGGCACGCGAATCGCCACGGGATGCTCGCGGTGGTCGAGCGACCAGCTCAGCATGGACAGATATTCCTCCATGCAGGAAGGCGCCAGGTAGCGCATGTTGGGAAGAGCGCCCAGCATGGAAATATCGAAGAACGAGAGGTGCGTCTCGGATGTGGTGCCAAAGATTGATGCGCCAAACACCAGGATCGTCGCCGGGGCATCGTTGAGACACAGGTCGTGCCACAGCTCGTCGTAGGCACGCTGCAAAAACGTGCCGTACACACCAAAGACTGGCTTGGCGCCCGAGCGCGCAAGCGCGGTGGCAAAGGTCACGGCGTGCTCCTCGGCAATGCCCACATCGACGAACTGTTTGCCGGCGGCAGCCCGAAGCTCGGGTGTAAAGCCCATGATGTAGGGCGTGGCGGCCGTGATGCCCACAACCTGCGGATCGCGCTCGATGGCGGCGCTGAGCGCCTCGCCCGTAATGTCGGCATAGGTGCGCGGCGCAGGCTCGCTCGGATGGCCCGGGCAGAGCTTGCGCCCAGTCGCCATGTCAAACGGACCCACGTGGTGCCAGCGCTCGGGGTCGCTCTGGGCTGGCTCAAAGCCCTTGCCCTTGGCGGTGGAGACGTGCAGTACGATGGGATGATCGATATCGCGCAGTTCCTGCAGCGCGTCGACCAAGGCCAACACATCGTTACCGGCGTCCAGATAGCGGTAGTCGAGCCCCATCGCGCGGAAAACGTTGCGCTCACAGGCGCCGTTGCTGGCGCGCAGCTCGGCCAGATTGCGATACAGGCCGCCATGGTTCTCGGCAATGGACTGGTCGTTATCGTTGACGATGATGATCAGGTTGCTGTCGAGATCGGCGGCATTGTTAAAGCCCTCAAACGCCAGACCGCCCGAAAGCGAGCCGTCGCCAATAACAGTAATGACGTTATACGTGTCACCCGCCAGGTCGCGCGCGTGGGCAAGGCCGCAGCCCAAGCTCACCGAGGTCGAGGTGTGACCCATGGCGAACAGGTCGTGCTCGGACTCGTCAGGATTGGCAAAGCCAGAAGCCTCACCATAACGCTCCGGATCGATATAGGTGTACGCGCGCCCGGTCAGCGCTTTGTGTGCGTAGGTCTGGTGCGACACGTCAAAGACAATTTTGTCGGTGGGGGAGTTAAACACGCGGTGGAGCGCGACCGTGAGCTCAACGACGCCCAGGTTGGGGGCAACGTGCCCGCCGACGGTGGCGGAGCTTTCGAGGATGGCGTGGCGAATCTCGTCGCAGAGCTGCGGGAGCTCGGCGCGATTAAGAGCCTTGACGTCCTCGGGCGTTGTCGTTTGCGTAAGCAGCATCGTTGTGGGTTACTCCATGCGAATCGTGCGCCGGCACTCCCTCGGCCGGCACAATTGCACAAGACAGTCTCGCACATTTTGGCGTTTGATATGTGACGGCGGCGCGGTAATTCGCCAACTGGTGGGGCAAAACGTTTTGTCCGATGCCATACTGATGTGTTCCATGATGTTTTTATCGATTGTGCACAGGCCGTAGCTTGTCGCCGTGAGTCGCTGGAAGGAGACAGCATGTCTGATGTCGTTCGTGCCGAGAAAATCGCGCGCGAAGTAGACCATGCTGCCCGTCAACTGGCACAGGCGGGCCGCTTGGGCCTGACGCGCGAGTTTATCCAGCATGGTGACGTGACGGTGTATGCGCATGTGACCTCGGTCGCGCGGGCAAGCCTGTCCTTTGCCGAGCGTCTTGACCGTGTTGGTATTTCGGTCGACCGCGCCTCGCTGCTGCGCGGAGCCCTGCTGCACGACTATTTTCTCTACGATTGGCACGATCCTGATCCGAGCCATCGACTGCACGGATTTCGGCATCCATTTTTTGCCCTGGCGCGTGCCGAGGAAGATTTTGAGCTGACGTCGCGCGAACGGAACATTATCGTGCGGCATATGTTTCCGCTGGTGCCGGTGCCGCCGACGTGTCGTGAGGCATGGATTGTGTGCCTGGCGGATAAATGGTGCGCTCTGCGCGAGACGATCGCCGGCCGTCTGCCGCGCAAAGGCGGCGCGAACGATTTGAACGAGGGCACGAGTGACGGTTCGAGCAAAGATTCGAGCGAGAAGAGGAGAGGGTAGACGGTGGAAACCGCGATCGACATGGCATTTGACGGCGCGACGCTTGCCGCCTGTCCGCTTTCGGCGCTGGTGCTCTCGTTTGCCTTCTACGGTTTTTGCGGCTGGGTGTGGGAGTCGACAGTCTGCGCCATGCTCAACTACGGACGATTTGCCAACAGTGGCTTTTTGCTGGGGCCGTGTTGTCCTATCTATGGTGCGGGCGGTATAGCCTGCTGGCTGTTGCTGCGTGGGATTCCGGATGCCTCGAGCCAGTTTGTCGCTGCAGCGCTCGTATGCAGCGTGATTGAATACAGTGTTGGTGTGCTGTTGGAAAAAACAACGGGCGCTCGCTTTTGGGACTATTCGCATCTGCCGTTTAACCTGCACGGGCGCATCTGTCTGTACTGGGCCTGCGCGTTTGGCTTGGGTGCGCTGTGCATTTGCCGTTTAGTGGAGCCGGCATTGCTGGGGTTGCTTGGCCATCTGCCGGCGCTGATTGTGCGGCTGTCCGCCTTTATCGTCGCGGTCGCGATGATGGTCGACGCGGTGTGCTCTTTGGCCAGCTGGCGTCGCCTGTCCGATCAGCTGGAGCGTGTGCGCGCCGACCTTGCCGACCGCATCAACGAGTCGCTTGCCGATGCCTCGGATTCAATGCTCGAACGCATTCCCGAATCGACGATTGACTCGGTGGCACAGACGCACATCCGCAGCCGTGCCGTTAACGCGTGGCTGGCCGAGCTGGGTGACGCCGCGCTCGATGCCTTGCGCGATAAGGCTTCGATGCCGACGTTTATCGCGGATGGTGCTCGCGGCCTGGCGCTTGCCGCCCGCCGCGTGGCCGATGCCGCGCCGAGCATGCCGCGTCCGTCGCTCAGTCGTCGCCTTGCCGGCAAGCGCATGAGCCGTCCGGTGCCAAGCGTGTCGCTCAGCCGACGCGACCTGCGCTTCTTCAATGCCTTCCCGCGCTTGCGCATCAACCGCTACGAGGGCGTCATCCGAGCCACCGACCTTCGCGACCGAGCTCGCGAGCTGTTCCGGCGCTAGCTGGGACGGGCGCGCTCACGGCTTCCTTGCTCGCGTATTTCCCGTTCGTTTCGCGTCCGTTGCCGCGTCGTTTCCAAGATTGCGGCACCGTTTCCATTCGACAACGCAGCGTTTAACAACGCCGTATCTGGTCTACACCAGTTGTTCCTCGGCCGCATTATGGGCGCCGACAACGTCCATGCGACCAAGGGGGAGCGAATGTACGATACGGGATCGACAACGTTTATGCTCATCTGCACTATGCTCGTGTTTTTAATGACACCGGGTCTGGCGTTTTTCTATGGCGGCCTGTCCAGGCGCAAAAATGTCATCAACACCATGCTCATGTGCTTTGGCGCCATTGGCCTGGTCGGTGTGCTGTGGATTGTTGCCGGCTGGTCGCTGGCCTACGGCGGCGACGGCTCGAGTCCGTTTATTGGAGGCCTTGACCAGCTGCTGTGCCTGCCGGTGCTCAACCAGGTGCTGCAGGCGGCCGAGGGCAGTGCCGCGGACGGCGCCGTCTACCCCCAGATCATCAACATCGCCTTCCAGATGGCGTTTGCCATGATCACGGCCGCTATCGTGACGGGCAGCCTAGCCGGTCGCGTTAAGTTTGGCGCCATGACGGCTTTCCTGGGTATTTGGCTGCTCGTGGTCTATGCGCCACTCGCCCACATGGTCTGGGGCGGCGATGGCTCTTTTATCGGCAACATCATCGGCGCGCTCGACTTTGCCGGCGGCGACGTGGTGCACATTTCGTCTGGTCTTACCGGCCTGATCCTCTGCTTAATGCTCGGTCGCCGTCGCGGTTTTGGCATGGTGAGCTATCGCCCGCATAACGTGCCGTTTGTGGCGCTGGGCGCCGGCCTGCTTTGGTTTGGCTGGTTTGGCTTTAACGGCGGCAGTGAGTTTAAGGCCGACGCCGTGGCGGCGCTTGCCATCCTTAACACCGTGACGGCCAGCGCGGCGGGTATGGTCTCGTGGCTTGTCGTCGAGCGCGTGCGCACCGGTCGCCCCACGCTGGTGGGCGCCAGCACCGGTCTGGTCGCGGGCCTCGTGGTGGTCACGCCGGGCGCGGGCTTTGTCGAGCCGTGGGCGGCGCTGGTCATGGGCCTAATCGTCTCGCCCGTCTGCTACTTGGCTATCAGTCATCTCAAGACCAAGTTTGGCTACGACGATGCGCTCGACGCGTTCGGTTGCCACGGTATCGGCGGTATCTTGGGCGGCGTGCTCACGGGCCTGTTCTGCGTGCCGGAGCTCTCGTGGACCGGCAAGGGCGGCCTGTTCTACACGGGCGACGTGTCACTGCTCATCTCGCAGATTTTGGGCATTGTGGTGACGGTCGCTATTGTACTGGTGCTCGATTTGGTCATCGCCGCGGTAGTCAAGGCGCTGTTCCACGGCAGCCTGCGCGTGGACGAGGCCGACGAGGCGCTGGGCCTGGATGCGAGTCAACACGGCGAGAGCGCATACCCCTCCTTCTCGGGACTCGATTAGCAGCACGGCTTTCTCAGGCACCCGACCTTGCCCCTCAAACCGTCGCATGCGTACCGAAGTACGCGGCGCTCCTCTTTCGGGACAATCTCGGGCACCTGGAAAACCCGTGCCATGTGAAGGTAAATCAATTTCTTTTATTGAAGAGAGGAATTCACTATGAAGAAGATTACGGCGATTGTTCGTGCCGAGAAGCTTGAGGTTCTTAAAGACGCGCTGTTTGCTGCCAATGTTCGTGGTATGACTATCAATCAAGTGCAGGGCTGCGGCGCGCAGCATGGCTGGAAGGAATACGTGCGCGGCAACGAGCTGCTTGTCAACACGATCCCTAAGGTGCAGTTCACGCTCATTTGCGCTGATGAACATGTCGATGGCATTGTCGACATCATCTGTAACGCCGCACGCACCGGTGCCGTTGGAGATGGCAAGATTTGGGTCGAGCCGGTCGAAGAAGTCATCCGCATACGCACCGGCGAACACGGCCCCGCCGCGGTGTAGAATCGACCGCCTACCATCCGCAACGTTAAAATGCTGCAATGAGGCACAAGACTTGCGTTGCGGATGGGCGGATTATGGGTCGCAATAAATATCCCGAGGAGACGGTCGCGAAGATTCTCGACGCGGCACTGGAGCTATTCTGCGCACAGGGTTATGAGGGGACGAGCATTCAAGATATCGTTGACCGTCTCGATGGCATGACCAAGGGCGCTGTCTATCATCACTTCAAGAGCAAAGAAGAGATTTTTAACGCCGCTTTTGATCGGGCGATGACTCCGATTGTTGAGCACCGCCGCTCGATGCTTGGCGTCGGTAATATGACCGGAGCCCAAAAGCTCAAGCGACTGTACGCGCCCGAGTCCGTAGTTCCGCAAATTGAGCTATGGGCACGTATGCGTCCTGCAGCAGATCCGGTAAAAAGCTCGCGTCTTCTGGCGATGCAGTACCAGGGTTCGTTTGGCGAGTCTACCGATGGCTGTCTCTTGCCAGTGATCGAGGAGGGCATCGCCGACGGCTCCATTGCGTGCGAATGCCCGCGCGAAGCGGCTGAGGCCGTATCGTTGTTGGCGAATCTTTGGCTGCTGCCGCTGTTCCGTCCGCTTGAGACCAAGGATCGAATGCTCTCTCGCGCTCAATGTTTGGCGCAGATGGCTGCCGCGGTGGGACTCGATTTGGGCGAGGAAGTGCTCCAGACAACGGCTCGGATTTGGGACGTATGGAACAGTGCCGGGTGGTAATATAGATACTGACGGTATGTAATTGATTTGAGAGGGCAGCTTCGGTTGCCCTTTTCAAGTCAATAATTACATACTAACGGTATGTATAGGGGGCGGACTTATGGCTGGGCTGAGAGACGTCGGCGTCTCGTTGAAATCAAAAACAGTGCGGTCAATCAGGCTCGCGGAACTTCTGGTTGCGCAGCTGTGCACGTATTCGATGCTGTCGGCGCTGTGCTTTGCGTATCCACTTTACTTGTTCGATTGCAGTGGATCGTCAACGTTATATGGCGTCGTCGTGGCGACGGCGTTCATACCCGGCGTACTCGCAACTCCGGTTGGCGGAATCTTGGCGGATAGGGGAAGACATCGCGAGATCCTCGTGGCCCTCGGTATTGCTCTGATGACTACATCGCTGTTGTCTATCCCCATGAAGCGCTCGTTGCCTCTCGCGGTCGTCGTAGTAGCGATACTTTGTGTTCAATATGGTGTTCAATCGCTGCTAAAGCCAATGCTCCAAATTGAGACGGTGCGTATGGCGGGTGAAGAGAAGGTTGAGCGGGCCACTGCATTGGTTTCGCAGATGACCATGGTGAGCAATATCTTGGGCCCTGCGGTCGGGACGGCAGTCTATGGGTGCTTTGGCATCGATACTCTTTGCACAACCGCGTCGGTGGCGTTTGCGATGTCAGCTCTCTTGTTTGGGGTCGCACTCAAGCAAAATGCCTCATCTGAAACAATGGGAGACGGCGCGACTCGCACGACATGCCGAAACGATTTTCGGGAGTCGATTCGGTATCTGTTGCAAAATGCATCATTGGCCGCTGTGATTTTGCTTGCGGCCGTTTTGAACCTTGCGTTGGTTGGGCTAACGATTGGCGCTCCCATTATTGTTACAAAGCATTTCGGCATGCAATCGTCCTGCGTTGGGATAGTTGAGGTTGCTCTGGGCTTGGGTGGTCTTGCCGGTAGTGGCTTGGTCGGCATTTGGCCGCATCGCTTTTCTCTCAATGGCATATGTCGATATGTTGCGATGATCTGTTTTGGAGTCGTACCGATTATTGTTACGCTACTGTTCGGCGCAGATGTATGCGTGTTCACCGTGTTTGCGGTTGGTTCGGCATGGATCATGGTGTGGGCAAGCATTGCGTCGGTTGAAATCACCGCGTTTGTTCAGCGGGCAGCGCCGACTGAGCTCTGCGGAAAAGTGCTTTCGGTCGTTTACATGGTCCTTTCCTGCGCAACACCTATCGGCCAATTGACGTACGGGGTTGCATATGATCGATGGACACCGGTGATTGTATTCGCAGGCATGCTGGCGGTGCTGACGTTGACGACGGCGCTGTTTTATCGGCTGAAAAGCTGCTTGTGGCGATTGTCTTAACGCGCTGGGGCACCGTGAATTTGCGGAGGCAGTGGCCCGCCGCGCCGGGACGGCATTGTTTGGGCATGCCTCTCCTTCGTCTACAATATCGTGCAGACGAAGGAGAGGCATGCCCATGATCAAGATGTTCGCAAGTGACCTAGACGGAACGCTGCTTAACGCCCTGCATGAGGCGGATGGGACCATCCGCCGTGCCATTCGCGAGCTGACTGAGGTTGGCCTGCACGTGGTTCCCGCGACCGGACGCTCGACGCTGCCGATCGGCGAACATGGCTTTACGGGGCTGGCGCTTGACGCCTGCTGCTCTAACGGCTCCATCGTGCGCGACAGCCATGGAGAGGTGCTCAAGACCTGGACTATCGATCCGCAGATTACCGAGGAGCTGCTCAAGGAGTTTCCGGACATTTGCTTTGATTGCTCCACGCCCGATGGCATGTTCTCGAGCGGCTCGTTCGAGATGCACCAGGCGGGCTTTAAAAGGGACAGTCCTATCAAGCGCATCGTGATGCGCGGTATGCGTGCGCGTGGCGGGTACCACGAGGAACAGTATTTCGATCAGTCGATCGGCGATATCTTGCGTCACGATGTATGCAAGATCAATTGTCGCGTGATCTCGCCCGAGTTGGAGCGCGACCTTAAGGCGTATCTTGCCGAGCGTTCGGACCGCGTGGTCAACGCGCCGTTCGATCCGGTGATGTTCGAGATCACGGACGTGGCATGCAACAAGGGCGAGAGTGTGGCCTGGCTGGCGGGCTACTACGGCATTGCCGAGGACGAGGTTGCGGTTTATGGCGACGGCGGAAACGACATCGCCATGCTCAAGCGTTTCCGCCACAGCTACGCGACCAAAAACGCTAGCGATGCAGCTAAAGCCGCCGCGAGCGCAACTATCGGCAGCTGCATGGTCCACGCCGTTCCCAAACACATGCTCGCCACCATGCGCAAGCAGAACTCTCACACTGTCATCGAATAATGTGACAAAGGGACTGTCCCTTTGTCACACTGAGCCATGATCCCTTGGAGTACGAACACATATTCGTATATATGAGCAAGCTCTGTTAGAATCGGTATCGTTGGCGGCAGTTCCATGTGCCGGGCAGCGCCCTCCATTTGATGGGAGGTGATGCCCATGACCGATTTGATTGATTTTGTGAGGCTCCTGACCGCCTTGGTCTCGCTCCTCACGACGCTCATCGGACTTTCCGAGGCACTCAAGCAACGTTCGAAGCAACGTAAGAGGGGTCGCCGCCGTTAAGGCGTTGACCCCCTAAAACAAGCAACGGCGCTGCCCAGCCAGCTACAACTTGGGCTGCCGTCGACACTATTCTACCCATGAATGACATTTTGGACAATCGGTAATGCCGCTCCAAAAGCCAGGCACAATCGACACGACCCAGGCGGTCGCTGAACGTGACAAAGAAACTGCTCCTCTGTCACATCCCAAATATTGCCTTTACGTGTTGATGCACACGGTGTGCAATAATACTCGCACTGTGCAATAGCGCACAGGTTGAGTAACAAGGAGGACGCTTGTCCCAGCTTGAGAAATGCGATCGCCGGTCCCTTCGCTCGCAGCGTGCCCTTCGCCAGGCGCTTGCCAGCGAGCTTGCCGAAAGCGGCGACCTTTCGCGCATTAATGTCGCGTCGCTCACCGAGCGTGCCGGCCTTACGCGCCGCACGTTCTATTCGCACTACCGCGATATCCCCGACTTTATCAATCAAATCGAGGACGGCTTGCTGGCCGAGATCCGTGAGCGCATTGAGCTCATCACCGCAGCTCAGCTGCCCGATCTTTACCGTAACATTGACGAGCTCGAGCCGGCGCCCGGTTCGGTTGAGCTGCTGCGTTATCTTGCGGCCAACCGCGACTTAATCGGTGCGCTGCTGGGTCCGGGCGGCGACCAGGCCTTCATTAAAAGGATTATCGACACCGCACGTGAGGCCGTGGCGCCGCGTGCGCAGACGGGCATTTTGGGCCTGGCGCTGGGCACGTTCTTTGACTACTACGTCACCTACGTCGTGAGTGCCGAGGTCGGCATGATTCAGCGCTGGTTTGAGCGTGACCTTTCCGAATCGCCCGAGACCATGGCGCGCATCATGACGGTTATCGCCTTTGTGCGCCCCGGCGACCTGTATGGCCAACCCATCGATATCAACGTGCCGGAATACGGCATGAAGCTATTGAATCTGCAGCTCGAGGACGCGGGCGACACCGCCGCAACCGTCGAGTCCAACAACTAAGAGGAGAGACAATGAGCAAACTCGTCGAGGGCATTAAGGACCGCATGGTCGCTGCCGCACGCGAGGCCGCGCCCGCCGTGGTGGACGCCGCGCAGAAGGCCGCGACCGCTGCTGCCGAGAAGGTTGCCGAGGCTGTTGCCGAGGCCAAGAATGCGGCGGGAGAGACGCTTGCCGCCGACGCAGCCACGCCCACCGCCGCCGAGCCCGTAGCCGCCGCCCAGGCCCCCGAAGGCGCGATCTTCAACCCCGACAACGCCCACGGCAACCTGCACCTGGGCATCGACGTGGGCTCCACTACCGTCAAGCTCGCCGTGCTCAACGACGACAACCAGATCGTCTACGCCAAGTACCAGCGCCATCACACCGACGTCCGCGCCTGCGCCCGCGACTTGTTCGAGGGTGCTGCGACCGTGCTGCCGACGGCCCAGATGACCTGCGCCATTACCGGATCGGGCGGCTTGCTGCTGTCCCAGTGGCTCGACCTGGAGTTTGTCCAGGAGGTCATCGCCAGCAAGCGCGCCGTCGAGACCCTCATTCCGGCCACCGATGTCGCCATCGAGCTGGGCGGCGAGGACGCCAAGATCATCTACTTTGACAACGGCATCGAGCAGCGCATGAACGGCACCTGCGCCGGCGGTACGGGCGCCTTCATCGACCAGATGGCAACCCTGCTGCACACCGACGCGAGCGGCCTCAACGAGCTCGCGGCCAACGCCACCACCATCTATCCCATCGCCAGCCGCTGCGGTGTCTTTGCCAAGACCGACGTGCAGCCGCTGCTCAACGAGGGTGCCCGCCCCGAGGACGTCGCCGCTTCCATCTTCCAGGCCGTCGTGACCCAGACCATCTCGGGCCTGGCGTGCGGCCGTCCCATCCGCGGCAACGTCGCCTTCTTGGGCGGCCCGCTACAGTATCTCTCCGAGCTGCGCCACCGCTTCTACCTCACGCTCAACCTGGACGAGGAGCACCGTATCGTGCCCCAAAACGCTCACCTGTTTGTGGCGAGCGGTGCCGCCATGGCGCACGAGTCCAATAAGCTCAGCACGTTCCCGCAGCTCATCGAGGCCATCGATGCCCTGGGTGACACACAGGGTGCTGAGGTCGAGCGCCTGGACCCGCTCTTTGCCACCGACGAGGATTTTGCCGAGTTCAAAACCCGCCACGACCAGGAAGTCGTCCCCAAGGGCAAACTCGAAGGCTACACCGGCCGCGTGTTCATCGGCATCGACGCCGGCTCCACCACCATGAAGGCCGCGCTCGTGGGCGAGGACGGCCAGCTGTTGCACACTTGGTACGGCAACAACAACGGCGACATCCTGGGCACGGCCAAGGTCATCATGGCCGATTTCTACAACCACATCCCCGCCGGCTGCACCATCGGCCATGTGACCACCACCGGTTATGGCGAGGCGCTGCTTATCGAGGCCCTCAAGGCCGACTCGGGCGAAATCGAGACCGTTGCGCACCTGCGCGGTGCCAAGGCATTCCTGCCCGGCGTCGAGTTTATCCTGGACATTGGCGGCCAGGACATGAAGTGCCTGCGCGTGAAGGACGGCGTCATCGAGCACATCATGCTCAACGAGGCCTGCTCGTCGGGCTGTGGCAGCTTTATCGAGAGCTTCGCCGTGTCTATGAACATGGACGTGCGCGCGTTCGCCGATGCCGCCATCCATGCTAAGGCCCCCGTCGATTTGGGCAGCCGCTGCACGGTCTTTATGAACTCGCGCGTTAAGCAGGCGCAAAAGGAAGGCGCCACGGTGGGCGACATCGCGGCCGGTCTGTCCTATTCCGTCATCAAGAATGCCCTGTTCAAGGTCATTAAGCTGCGCGACCCCAAGGAGATCGGCAGCCAGGTGATCGTCCAGGGCGGCACCTTTATGTCCGACGCCACGCTGCGTGCATTTGAGCAGCTCACCGGCGTGCACGCCGTGCGCCCCGACATCGCCGGATGCATGGGCGCCTATGGTGCGGCCCTGCTCGCCCGCGATCGCGCCGGCGCCGATGGCACCTCGACCATCCTTTCGGCCGAAGACATCGCGCACCTCACTGTGACGCAAAAGCATGTCCGCTGCGGCCGCTGCTCCAACAACTGCCAGCTCACCGTCAACGACTTTGGCGGCGGCAGGCGCTTCATTACCGGCAACCGCTGCGAGAAGGGCGCCGGCCACAAAAAGCAGAAGACCGAGGCCCCCAACCTTTTCAAAAAGAAAAACGAGCTGCTCTTTGGCCGTGAGGTGCTGAGCCCCGACGAGGCCCCGCGCGGCACCGTCGGCATCCCCCGCGCGCTCAACATGTACGAGAACTACCCCTTCTGGCACGCGTTCTTTACGCGCCTGGGCTTTAGCGTGCAGCTGTCCGACCAGTCGAGCAAAAAGACCTATCAGGCGGGTATCGAGTCCATGCCGTCCGAGAGCGTGTGCTATCCGGCCAAGATGAGTCACGGCCACGTGATGAACCTTATCGACCGCGATGTCGACTTCATTTGGATGCCGTGCGTGCGCTGGGAGCGCAAGGAGGACCCGACGGCTGGCAACTGCTATAACTGCCCCATCGTCATGAGCTATCCCACGGCGTTGGCGCTCAATATCGACGAGATTCGCGAGCAGAACATCGAGTTCCTGTACCCGTTTGTGCCCTATCACGACAAGACCGAGCTCAAGCGCCGCCTGTACCAGGTGCTCGCCGTCGACCGTGTGGCCGATGCGCAGGCCGGTCGCGGTCGCGTGCGCGGTCCCAAGATCACGCGCTCCGAGGTCGATGCCGCCGTCAACGCTGCCTTTGAGGCCGATGCGCGTTTCCACGAGGACATCCAGACCATGGGTGAGGAGGCTCTTAAGTGGGTTGAGGACCACGGCGGACACGGCATTGTGCTCGCCGGTCGCCCTTACCACAACGACCCCGAGATCAACCACGCCCTGCCCGAGCTTATCTCGAGCTTTGGCTTCGCAGTCTTTACCGAGGATTCGCTTGCGCATCTCGTGAAGCCCGAGCGTCCGATTCGCGTCGTCGACCAGTGGATGTACCACAGCCGCCTGTACGCCGTGGCCCGTTTTGTGACGATGCGCAACGACCTGGACCTGATCCAGCTCAATTCCTTCGGCTGCGGTCTCGATGCCCTGACCACCGATCAGGTGCAGGAGATCCTGGAGGCCAGCGGCAAGATCTACACCGTGCTCAAGATCGACGAGGTGTCCAACCTGGGCGCCGCGCGCATCCGCATTCGCTCGCTCATGGCAGCGCTCAAGGACCAGGAGGCCGAGCGCTTGGCCGAGGCCACGGCCGCGGGCAAGGTCTTTGAGCAGGGCGACGCCGCGCCGGTGGCGCCCTCCACGGATGCCCCCGCGTTCGCGAGCCGCAAGTACGCCTTCGAGGCGCAGCGTGAGAGCGCCTCGACTGCATGGCCCAAGGTGCCCTTTACCGAGCAGATGCGCGACGAGGGCTACACCATCCTGTGCCCGCAGATGGCGCCGATTCACTTTGACCTGGTCAAAGAGGTATTCCGCGGTGCCGGCTATAACCTGGAGCTGCTGCCCTCGACCGATCACGATGCCGTCGAGGCTGGCCTGCGCTATGTGAACAATGACATTTGCTACCCGTCGATTCTGGTGACGGGCCAGATTATGGAGGCCATCGAGAGCGGTCGGTACGACCTGTCCAAGACCGCCGTGGTCATCAGCCAGACCGGCGGCGGCTGCCGTGCCACCAACTACATCGCGCTCATCCGCAAGGCCCTGCGCGAGAGCGGCCACCCCGAGATCCCCGTGATCTCGCTTTCGGCCGTGGCGCTCGGCGAGGACAACCCCGGCTTTAAGATTACGCCGACGCTGCTTAAGCAGGCCGTGTACGCGGTGCTCTTTGGTGACGTGATGATGCAGATGCTCTACCGCTGCCGCCCGTACGAGGCCACGCCCGGTGCCGCCAACGCGCTCTACGAGGAGTACATGGCGCGCGCCCGCAAGCTCGCGCCCAAGTTCAACAGGCATAACTACACCAAGCTGTGCCGCGAGGCCATCCGCGCGTTCGACACCATGCCGCTCGTGGGCGAGGGCGCCAAGCCGCGCGTGGGCGTGGTCGGCGAGATCTTGGTCAAGTTCCACCCCACGGCCAACAACCACGTGGTCGATGTCATCGAGCGCGAGGGCTGCGAGGCCGTGGTACCGGGCCTGCTCGACTTCTTCCTGTACTCCATGAGTAACGCCGAGCTGCAGAAGGACGAGCTGGGAAGCTCTGCTACCACGCGCGCGGGTATGCAGGCGCTTATTAAGCTCGTGGACTGGATGCGCACGCCGGTGGAGGAGATGCTCGAAAAGTCCCGCCGCTTTGAGGCGCCCGAGCGCATCGGCACCATGGCGGACAAGGCCCGCACGGTGCTTTCGGTGTGCAACAACATGGGCGAGGGCTGGTTGCTCACGGCCGAGATGCTCGACCTCATCGACCATGGTGCGCCCAACATCATCTGCACGCAGCCCTTCGCGTGCCTGCCTAACCATGTGGTGGGCAAGGCCGTGATCAAGGAGCTGCGCCGCCAGCATCCCGAGAGCAACATCGTCGCGGTGGACTACGACCCCGGTGCGTCCGAGGTCAACCAGCTCAACCGCATTAAGCTCATGATCAGCGTGGCAAAGGAGAACATGCGCGCCGGTAAGGGCTTTAAGCTCGAGAAGGTGGCGCCGCTCGCGATGGACGAGGTCACCGGCCAGATGCGTGCCCATGACGGCTGCGTGAGCTGCGGGCCGGCCAGGGAGGAGGCCGTGGCGTCGGTCGCCGAGCGTCTGGGGCGCGGCATCGAGAAGTAGTTGGCCTACTTCGAGCCGGATGTAAGACAAACGGGTGGTAGCCGTACCGGCTACCACCCGTTATTACTGGACATATGTTGCGTAAATCGTTTTGTCGCAGCCTTCTGTGGACTCGAATTTCGGAAGTGCGGGGAAAAACGCGAACCTCCCGAGCACACCGCCGTTTTAGACTCTTGCGACCTGCGGTTTTGTTGTCAAAAAAGCCGGTCTGGTCGGCGAACCCTGATTTTTCCCCGCACTTCCGAAAACAGCGGTTCAGCAGCGCCAAAAAATGGCCTCAAAATCGAGAGTTAATGAACAGGTGTAGCCGTTCACCGCGTAAAAGCGTCCGTTTGTAGAACCAGCCCCCGGCTCGTAGCCTCCATACGGTTGAATAAATACACATCTATGGAATTACGTAAGAGAGGATCGTTTCCATGAGCTACAAGACTGTTTGTGTTGCCGGTGGCGGCGTGTTGGGAAGCCAGATTGCCTTTCAGGCTGCCTACTGCGGCTTTGATGTGACGATTTGGCTGCGCAGCGAGGGCAGCATCGGCCGCACCCAGCCCAAGATCGATCATGTGCGCGAGGAGTACATCGCTGCTATCGAGGGCATGGCGGACGGCACGGGCGAGTGGTGCTCCGGTATCGCCGATAGCGGCAAGCCCTTCGACAAAGAGGAGGCACTCGCCGCCGTTGAACGCGCTTATTCCACGATCAGGTTGGAGCTCGATCTTGCCAAGGCCGTGGCCGATGCCGACCTGGTCATCGAATCTATGGCCGAGGACACCCAGGCAAAGATTGACTTCTACAAGAAGCTCGCCCCGGTCCTCCCGCAAAAGACCGTCGTCGTGACCAACTCCTCCACGCTGCTGCCGAGCACCTTTGCCAAGTACACCGGCCGCCCCGAGAAGTACCTGTCGCTGCACTTTGCCAACTCCATCTGGAAAAACAACATGACCGAGGTCATGGCCCAGAGCCAAACCGACAAGCGCTATTTTGACGAACTCGTCGACTTTGCTAACGACATCCGCATGCTGGCGCTTCCCGTCAACAAGGAAAAGAACGGCTACCTGCTCAACTCTATGCTGGTGCCATGGCTGCTTTCGGGCCTGGACTTGTACGTCTCGGGCGTGAGCGATCCCAAGAGCATCGACCTCGCATGGACGCGTGGTACCGGCGCTCCCAAGGGCCCGTTTCGCGTATTCGACACGGTGGGCATCCAGACGGCGTACAACATCGTCATGCAGTACCAAAAGGTGCCGGGTCTGGTGAGCCCGCTGCTCAAAAAGATGATGATGCCCTACAACTTTAAGGCCATGGCCTCCGTCCTCAAGAAAATGCTCGACGAAGGTAAGCTGGGCGAAAGCTCGGGCGAGGGCTTCTTTACGTACTAAAAATGATCTCTTGGGGGCGGAAGCGTTGAGGATCTACGGTAGTATGCGACAAGATCTGAATAGGTCGAGCAAGAGCTGTAGCGCGCGTTGACGTTTGCCCAATAGAACGCAAAAAGGCACCGTTCGCCGATACTCCTCTCGCGAGTGGTTGCCATATGGTTTGATGTTGGAAACATATGATTGCCGACAGGCCGTAGGTGACATTCGCCATGATATCGGAGGTACCAAGTATGTTTCGTGCTCCGTTAAACAAGTATCGGGCTGGCTGACATGAGCCGCCGTTTTGTCTCGATAACCGTTGCAGTGGTTTGCCTGGCAGTGCTTCTGGGCGCTACAGGGCAACTCGCCATAAGTCGAGAAACATCCTATATGCAGGAATGCGTTTCCGAAGGCTTTGCCATTGATGGTTACTATCGTGATGACGAAACAAGTCGGGAAACCCTGGCCTTTCTTGAAGAGGATAACCATCGGTGGCAACTGGTCGGCAAAGGCGGCGACTGCGTTGATGGGCAGTTCGAGCGTATAGACGACCCCAACATTCTGGTATTAAAGAATGAAAACGGCGAAGAATTCGGTACGGTCCACGTGGCGTATATTTCGCGCCGACGCGATCAGGGCTTGCTCTACCTATTTAGAGATACCAGGGTGACCCGTTTTTATCTGGTGAGTACCGGTCCGGCGTTTACAGTGGAGTCTGGCGATGTCGATACGGACAGCTGATTCACGGCAATAAATCAGCGAGCGGGGCGCGGCCATGGACCGCGCCCCGCTATTTGCTCGTGGCCCGCGTCACGTCTGCGCCAAGTCGTGACTCGCGGCTGCGCGCATCCATCCCACGTCGCGTATTACTGCACATCAAACTCCACGCGATCGAGCTCGGGCACATTGAGGTCGATGAGCTTGCGGGCTACACGGCGGTCGTGTGCCCCAAGCGCCTCGCTTGTCGTCACATGGGCGACAACCTCGCGCTCGACAAGGCCCTCCTCCTCGTCTTCGGTGGCCGAGGTCTCGACGGCAACGGTGTAATCCTTAAAGCCCGGCAGCACCGCGGCAAGCTCGCGCGTGGTTTCGGTGACGCCGTAACCGTCCTGCACGCCGGCCTGCGCCGAGCCAATAGACCCCGCCGTCATAACGATGCAGGGGATGGCAAAGATCACCGTGCCCACGATGATGCGGCGGCGCACCTTGTGTGACAGCTCATCGACCTCGGCGTTTTCCTCGGCGGTCACAATGCCGTCGCCGTTGAGGTCGCGCTTGAGCGGCACGCGCAAAAGAAGCAGCACGGCTTCGGCAGCCAGTGCGATAAAGACCACGTTGATGCCAAACTCGTAGAGGGCCGAGAGAAACAGCGACCCGCTCGCGATGGCGATGCCATAGCCCGCCGCGCACAGGGGCGGCATGAGCGCGGTCGCCACGGCCACGCCGGCGATGAGCGTGGCGGGTTCCTGGTCGCGCGAGTTGCCCAGGCCACCCGCAAAGCCGCCTGCGAGTGCGACGGCAAGGTCCCACACAGTCGGTGTCGAATTGTCGATGATGGCGGCCGTGGTGGTGCCAAGGGGCGAGAGCTTAAAATACAACGTGGACGTGACCAGGCAAAAGGCCATCTGTAGAGCCAAGCTCGCGATGGCCTCGACGGTAATCTCGCGGTCGAGCGTGGCGATGCCGTATGCCATGGCAAGGACCGAGCCCATGAGCGGGCAGATGAGCATGGCGCCTACAATGGCGATATCCGAGTCGATATCGAGGCCGATGCTCGCAATCAACATGGCAATGATCAGGATGCATAAGTGCGAGCCAGTCAGGCGCGCCCCGTTTACAAAGCGCTTGCGAATCACGTGATAGGGCGCGCGTCCCTCGCGAATGTTGAATGCCTGCTTTAGAAAGCGGCTTGCGTCCTTCATGGCCTCGCTGTGTGCGGGGCGTATACCGTGACGACGATGATGACGCTCGCGCAGCCGCTTGATCTGTTGTTTATCGAGTTCCATGTTCACCTCGTATTGCCGCAGGAACGCGGATGTGTTCGCAGCATGTACTCTACACCGTGGCGCCCGTGGCGGTCATCTTGACATGGAACTTAGGCGAGCAGGCAAAGGAAGACACGCCACATACGAGTACTGCCGAGGGTTTCGGCAGATACAGAAAGAGCGCGGGGCCGGATGGTCTCCGACCCCGCGCTCTGTACGGGTACGTTGTTGTTGGGTTTATCCCAGCAGGCTCAGGCCAACAGAGACAAACGCCAGGATAACGCCGACGATAGACTCGCCACCGAGCAGGCCGCTGGCGACAACCAGGCCCTGCTCCTGGAAGGCGGCGTCCTTGGCGGCCTTCTCCTCGTCCGAAAGACCGGCGGCGGCGTCGCGGTGAGCGGCCCACTTGTCGTAGGCGAGCTTAACGCAGGAGCCCAGGAAGGCCGTGAGCGACATGTAGAACGGCAGGTACACGCCCAGACCGATCATCATGGCCGGAATGCCGAGCCAGTACATGACGATGCCGGCGATAAAGCCGCCTGCGAACCACGGCACGCTCGGGATGCCCGAGACCATGGTGGCGACGACGCTTGCCTGCGCGGCCACAAAGCTCTTGTCGGGGCCGAAAGCATCCGGACCATAGGCGGTGACGAGCGCGACCATGACGGCGGCGGCGACCAGGGCGCCCACGATGCCGCCGATGGCCTGGCCGACCCACTGTGCGCGCGGGTTGGTGCCCAGCACGGCGCCGGCCTTAAAGTCGTTCATGACGTCGCCTGCAAGGCCGCATGCCACGGCCACGATGCCGGCGATAAAGAACAGCTTGACCTGTGCGAGCTGCGCGAAGGCCGCCACGATGAGCATGACGATGAGGCCGAAGATCTCCATGGGGTCGATGCCCGTCTGGCCGCAGCTCTGCGCGCTCATGATGGTGGTGACAAAGGTGAACAGCGTGACGATGACGGCCGGAACGGGACCAAGGTCGAGCGCGATAGCGACGATCACGGCGATGACGGCGGTGCCCAGGCCGATGATGCCGGCGTCGAGCTTAAGGGAGCCCGAGATGAGCGACTGCTCGTCGGTGTCGGTGGAGCTGTCGGCGGCGAGGCCACGGACGATGCCGGCGACCTGCGGCAGGATGTCCTTGAGGACGACGGCGACGCCAAAGCCCATCATGAGGCCCATGCCGAGCGATTTGACGATGCCCTGCGCAGTCACAACGTCGAATAGACCGGCAGCGGTGCCGCCCACGATGATGCCAAAGTTGCCCAGCAGCGCGCCGGCAAACCAGCAGGCCACGGGGGCGAAGCCCACCAAAAAGCCAATGGACAGCAACATGGGCGAGTTGTAGATGGCAAAGGTCACGCCGGGGATATTGAGCGTGCACAGCATGCTGGGCACCACGCCCAGGGCGTCGCGAAGCACGCTGTAGATGCCTGCGATGGCCATGGAGCCAAAGAGCTGCTTGCCGGTCTTGCCGCCGGCCTCGGTGGCGCGCAGGGTCTGAGCTGCGGCGTTGCCGGTGGGGAACTCCAGCGCGGCGTCCACGATAAAGTGGCGGTGGATGAGCGCCGTTGCCAGAAGGCCCAAGATGGTGCCGGCGAGCGCCACGATAAACATGTCGAGCCAGCTGATCTGGTCGGCATAGCCCAGCATCCAGGCGCCCGGGATGGTAAACGCCAGGCCGCCGGCGACCATAGCGCCCGCGGACATGATGGTGTGGGTGACGTTGGCCTCGTTGAGGCTGGCGTTGCCCATGAGTTTCAGGAAGAACAGCGAAATGACGGCGGCGAAGATGATCGGCCAGGGGAGCGCGCCCATCTTGAGGGCCGTGTAGGCCGAGCTTGCCGTGATGATTACGCAACCGAGAACGCCGATGACGACGCCGCGCAGCGTGAGTTGACCGCGCATCGAGGCGCGGTTCGAGGGATTGCTCATATAGAACTCCTTTGCGTATATCCGCTTCCCCCGGGAGCGCCGCTACGGATGCGGCGCGGGAAGTCGGGTTACCAAGGGCCGCCGCGTGAGCTCGCAAACGACCGCGCACCAGTATAGCCGCAAGTTAGTCATTTTGGGATGACTGGTTTAGGTAGGCGATATACTGCTGGGCAGACGAAAGGAGCGCCGACGATGCTTAATGGGTGCGCATATATATTGACGGTCGACGTGGGCAACACGTTCATTCGCTTTGGCCTGTTTGCCGAGGATTCGGCCGCGGCACAGGAATGCCCGCTTGCGACGTGCGAGATCACGACGCCGTCGAGCATCACGGCCGACGAGGCGCGCATGCGACTTGTGCAGGTCATGGGCGCGCTCGCCGCCGATGCGGGTGTGCCCGGGGTGCTCGTACCCGCGGCTGCTGTGCTGAGCTGCGTGGTCCCGGCGCTCGAGCGTCCGTGGAAGGCGGCGCTTTCCCGTACCTGCACGGGGCGCGTGCTCACTGTGGGGCCGGGACTTAAGACCGGCATGCCCGTGCACTACGACGATCCTGCCGAGATCGGTCCCGACCGCATCGCCGATGCCGTGGCGGCCCGCGCCGTCTACGGCTCGCCGTGCATCGTGATCGACCTGGGCACGACGACCAATATCGAGGTGATCGACGCGCACGGCACCTTTGTCGGCGGCGTTATCGCGCCGGGGCTGGCGCTCGGCGCCCGTTCGCTCTCGGCCGCTGCGGCGCGCCTGCCTCAGGTCGAGCCTTCGGCGCCAACGCACGTCATCGGCCGCAACACGCGCGAGGCCATGCGCTCGGGCGTGGTCTTGGGCGAGGTGGCCCGCATCGACGGCATGCTCGACATGGTGCTTGCCGAGATGCGCGCGACCAAGGCCGCGGGGGAGGGTGATGTGCCCATCGTCATTACCGGCGACGATGCCGAGGCACTTGCGGCGCTGGTCGGCCATAGCCTGACGGTCGATGACGCGCTGACGCTGCGGGGCCTCGCCGAGCTCTACCGCATCAACCAAAAGCCCCGTCGCGCGTAGCGATGGTGCGGTGGGACAAAAACGTCTCCACCTTTCACCTGCTACAATGGGTCAAACTATTGCGATTTCGGAGGTGTCTGCCATGTCGGACGATCTTCATCAAACCGCGTCGGGCAAGCGCCGCGACGTCATTAGCTGGGATGAGTTCTTTATGAGCGTGGCCATCGCCGCTCAGCGCCGCAGCAAGGACCCCAACACGCAGGTGGGCGCGTGCATCGCCAACACCAACCACCGCATCCTTTCGGTGGGCTACAACGGTACGCCCTCGGCGCTCAACGACGACTTTTTCCCGTGGGGCACGAGCGACGACCCGCTGCAGGACAAGCACAACTACGTGGTCCATGCCGAGGCCAACGCCGTGCTCAACTATCGCGGCTCGCTCAAAGACCTTGAGGGTTCCACAGTCTACGTCACGCTGTTTCCGTGCCACGACTGCGCCAAGATCCTGGCGCAGGTAGGCGTGGGCGAGGTCGTCTACCTGGACAACAAGTATGCCGATACCGACGACGGCCGTATCAGCCGCCGCATTCTCGACTCCTGCGGCATCAGCTACCGCCAGGTTATCGTCGATGTCCAGATTGGTACCGGGGGGCAGGCTCGGCAGTAGCGCGTGCCAACGCCAGCTGGCGGCAAAACAGCCAAAAGAGCCCCGTCCCAAATTGACTGCTCGTGAAAGTCGTGTCCGCACGCATGGCTGGCGCCTAAGCGGGTACATGGCTGTAGTAACATAGCCCCTGTCCGCGGGCGTGCCCGCGTTATTGTGAGAAAGGAGCCCCTGTGGCTGTTAACGAAGAGCTGCTTAAGAAGGTTCTTGAAGAGATTCGCCCCAACCTGCAGGCCGACGGCGGCGATATGGAGTATGTGGGCGTCGACGACGAGGGCGTCGTCAAGCTGGAGCTGCAGGGCGCCTGCGCCGGCTGCCCCATGAGCTCGCTGACCCTTTCCATGGGTATCGAGCGCATCCTGAAGGAGCACGTGCCCGGCGTTACCCGCGTTGAGCAGGTCAATGCTTCCGGCGAGGCCGAGGACCTGTACGACGAGTACGCGCCGTTCTAAGATGCGAAAGCTGCGGACGGTACGCTTCGCATAGACGTTACGCCCAAATATGCGGCTGCGAGCGTAAGGCCCGCGGCCGCATTTGTATGTAGGGAGCAGGGGGATCGATATGCTCAACGACCTCTACCATATGCTTGATCCCGTCGCGATCTCGGCGGGCCCCATCACCATCTACTGGTACGGCCTGGCCTACGTGGTCGGTGCTCTGCTCACGGCGGTTGTTATGTACCGCACGCAGCGTCGTTGGGGCTTCGACATTACGATTGATGACCTGACGAGCGTCGTGGTCGGCGCGGTCTTTGGCCTCATCATCGGCGCGCGCCTGTTTTACGTCGTCTTTTACGGCGATGGCTACTATTGGACCCACCCGTTCGAAATCTTTGCCACCAACGAGGGCGGCATGAGCTTCCACGGCGGCCTGGTGGGCGGCATCTTGGGCGGCATCATCGTGTGCCGCATGTACAAGCTCGACGCCTGGACCATCGCCGACCTTGCTGTGATCGGTGCTCCGCTGGCGCTGTGCCTGGGACGCTGCGCCAACTTCGTCAACGGTGAGCTGTGGGGTAAGCCGACCGATCTGCCCTGGGGTGTGGTCTTTGGCGGCACCGCGGGCGATATGCCGCGCCATCCCTCCCAGCTCTACGAGGCGTTTCTAGAGGGCATTGTGCTCTTTTGCATCCTGCAGGTGCTCAGTCGCAAAAAACCGCTGCTGCCCCAGGGTACGTTTATGGGCGTCTTTGTGATGGGCTACGGCATCGTTCGCTTTTTGATTGAGTTTGTGCGCGTGCCCGATGAGCAGCTGGGCTATCTGCTGGGCGGCGTCATCACCATGGGTCAGCTGCTGAGCCTGCCGCTCGTAATCGCGGGCCTGGCGCTCATCATCTTCGCCCGACACCGCAATCGCCCCCAGCGCATCTACCTCGACGTCTAACCACCACAAAGGGGACAGGCACCTTTGTGGTGGTCTGCTGGGCAACGACGACAGAACCGTAACGTTTTCCCAGATAAAACCTGCCAAAATAAACCTGTCCCTTTTTGGCAGGTTTCTAGAAAGGCTCTTTGGACTGTGAAGGATTCCGACCTCTCCACAACGGCTGCGCGCGACGCTGCCCGCATCGTCTGGTTTAAGCGCTACCCCGCCAAGCAGACGCTCATCGCATTTCTGCTCGCGCTGTTGGCGACCACGGCGTTTTCCATCGATCCCGCGCCGGTCTCGAGCAACGCAGTCTTGGCGATTGACCCCAAAGCCTCGGGCATGCTGTACGTGTGCTACGAGGTGCTCCTCTCGTTTGCCGGCCATACCGACGCGGTCATGCTGCTTGCGCTTGCCTGCCTGCTCACTCTGCCGTTTCGCTACGTATTCTTTGGCCGCGGCGATGCTTGGCGTCCTTCGGTGATCCTTCCGTCGCTGTTCTTTGCCGTCTGCATGGTGTTTGGCCGCAGCTACGACCTCACCGATTCTGCCGAGATCGTACTCGGCGACAAGGCTCGCATCATCTGCGCCTGGATAGGCGGTGCGGGCTGGATGCTCTTGGCGGTCGTTGCCTTCTACCTGGCTTTTGAGTGTCTAGATTGGCTGAGCTCTCGGCGCATTCCGTTTTCCGAAGCGCACTTTGGCCGCGTATGGCGTGTGGCTCACGCCGTACTCTCGGTCCATCCCTTTGCCGGGCCCTTCCTGGTGCTTATGGTCGCCTGGGCGCCCATGCTCATCGCTTCGCTGCCCGGCCTTTTTATGGGAGATACGGGTGCGCAGATTCGCCAGTGGTTCAACTACCCCAACGGCACGAGTGACTACCTGCGTCTGCTCAATCCCAATGTGTTGCTCAACGGACATCACCCCGTGGTGCACACGGCTATCATCGGTTCGTGCGTCCAGCTGGGGCTTTCACTGTTCAACAGTGCCAACGCAGGTCTTGCCATCTACACCTGCGCTCAGTTCGTCATTACGGCCGCCTGCATGGCCTATTCCATCTCGTCGCTGCGCAAGCTGGGCGTGAGCTTGCCGATCCGCGGCGTGATCTTGCTGTTCTTTGTGTTTATGCCCATGTTCTCCAACTACGCGGCCCTGCTTACCAAAGATGTGCTGTTTGCCGACGCGTTTTTGGTGCTGTTGGTGCAGACCGTGAAGCTCGTGGCCTGCGGCCTGCCCCGTCGCGATGCCAATGCCGAGCGTGCGGGCGAACAGAGGCCCGTACTCTTTGCGCGCCATGACTGGCTGCTGCTCGCTCTGGGTGCCATGGGTTCCACGTTTCTGCGCAACGGCGGCCTGGTGTTTCCCCTGGCGGCATGCGTAATCGCGGCGGCGTTTTGCGCATGGGACGCGCATGTGGCTCGTCGTGCAGTCAAGCAGGCCGGTGCTGCGCCTTCGGGCGCCATCTCACGTTTCCGCTGGGTGGGAGTTCTTGCGGTGCTTGGACTCTGCCTTGCCTCTAATATGTACTTCACCAAGGTCTTTATGCCGGCGCACGACATTACGCCTGGTTCCAAGCGCGAAATCCTCTCGATTCCGTTCCAGCAGACGGCTCGTTTCGTCCAAAAGCACGACGGCCTCAACTCGGGTGTCAACCCTACGGTTAAGGAGGACGGTACTATCGTGGAGGCTCCTTGCGACGGCTTGGTGACCGACGAAGAGCGTGCCGTGATCGACCGTGTGCTCAAGTACGACAATCTGGGCCGCCGCTACAACCCGGATAAGTCGGACGCCGTCAAAAATTGCTTTAACGAGTACGCCTCGCAGGAGGACATCAAGGCCTATTTTGAGGTCTGGGCGCAGATGTTCAAAAAGGATCCCGAGTGCTACATCTCGGCGCTCATCAATAACTACTACGGCTACTTTTATCCGAGTGCCCGCGATGCGTGGGTCTACAGCACGGCGCGCAGTGCCGAGATTATGGCGAAGCCCGATAACCTCAAGTACTTTGACTTCCATCCGGTCGATAGCAAGGTTGTGCGCTGGTGCGACCACCTGATCAACCTGTATCGCGTGGCGGTGCAGCGCATTCCGTTTATCTCGCTCACCATGAGCTCGGCCACCTATGTGTGGATTATGATCGCCGTGGTGGTCTATCTGCTACGTCGTCATTCATGGCGCGGTCTGGCCATTTGGTTGCCGCTGCTGGGCGTGCTTGCCGTGTGCCTGATCGGTCCCTGCAACGGTTCGACCTATATGCGCTACCTGTATCCGGTTATCGCCTGCATGCCCTTTGCCATCGGCGCCACCATCACTCGCAGCGACCTCCTCTGGTCCTAATTTGGTGCAAAGGGGACAGGTTACTTTGCACCAAAGGGTGGCATCATCACGACGCCTTCATTTTGGGGTTTATCTCGCAGGCCAGTAGGTATATCATAACGACGTTTGTTTATATTGCCCGAGCATCTGCGCTGGGCTTTAGGTCGAAACCGATAGGAGACACGTATGTCCGGACACTCTAAGTGGGCCACAACCAAGCATCGTAAGGGCGCGCAGGACGCCAAGCGTTCCGCCCTCTTCTCCAAGCTGAGCCGCAACATCACCGTTGCTGCCCGTCTCGGCGGTGACCCGCTGCCCGAGAACAACGCCAGCCTCGCCGCTGCCGTTGCTAAGGCCAAGGCTCAGTCCATGCCCAAGGACAAGATCAAGTCCGCTATCGACAAGGCCTTTGGTTCGGGTGCCGATGCCGCCGTCTACGAGAACATCGTGTACGAGGGCTATGGTCCCGCCGGTGTCGCCGTCTATGTTGACTGCCTGACCGACAACCGCAACCGTACTGCCGCCGATGTCCGTTCCGCCTTCTCCCACGCTGGTGGCAACCTGGGCACCTCCGGCTCCGTCGCCTTCCAGTTTGAGCGCAAGGGCCAGATCGTCGTCGCCAAGGAGATCCTGGACGAGAACGCCAAGAAGGAGACCATGATCGCCAACGGTGCTGCCGGTGACGAGGATGAGTTCATGATGGCAATCGCCGAGGCCGGTGGCGAGGACTACGAGGACGCCGGCGAGGAGTGGATCGTCTGGACCGCCGCTAACGAGGTCATGGCTGTCTCCAAGGCGCTCGAGGAGCAGGGCGTCCAGGTCAAGGGCTCCGAGACCACCATGGTCCCGACCACCCCGACCGAGGTTTCCGGTGCCGACGCCAAGAAGGTTCAGCGCCTCATCGACCGTCTCGAGGAGCTCGACGACGTCCAGGACGTCTACAGCACCATGGACATGACCGACGAGGTCATCGCTGCCCTCGAGGAGGAGTAGCGCCTGCACGGGTTAAGCCGTGCATATCTGGGCATAATGAAGCGAGCATGCAAGCCTCGTGGAATAGATGAGCCGGATCCGCGTGCGTATGGCACCGGACCCGGCTCTTTTATAATGATGCGAATCGTTTTGCATTCTGTGGATCGAGATTTGAAGGGAGCGCCGCATGCGCGTGCTCAAACGAGCCCTAGCGATCGTATATCTTGCCGCCGCCGTCGTGGCGCTGGGCACGTTGGTCTGCCAGTTTTGGGGGCCATATACCTACCGCTTTATGCTGCTGATGCGTGACCCTATGCCGCGCATTGTCGTTACGGTGTGCGCCGGTGTCGTGGCGCTCGGCGTGCTGGCGGTCTTCTTCCGCCTGATGTTTGCTCGCCGCGAGCCGTCCTGCGTGCATCCGGCAGGGGAGCGCAATATCGAGGTCACGCTCGCGGCTCTCTCCTCGTGTGCCCGCGCTGCTGCCGAACGCGATGACCGCGTGATGGTCGAGCATATCGAGGCGCGTGTTCAGGGTTCCGACGAATCGCACGTTCGTTTTAAGGTCGAAGCCATCGCGCTCGATGATAAAGACGTTGCTTCCCTTGCCACTGCGATGCAGCAGCGTATCGAGCGGGCCTGCGACACCATGCTCGGTACGCCGGGCACGACTGCGCGCGTTCGCTTTTTGCCGTCCAAGACTACCGTCCAGACCGTGGAGGTTTCCGGTGAGTGATACCAACCAAGACAAGACCGCCCGCACGCCGCGCCTGACGATCGATCAGAACGCTACGCCGGCAGGCGAGTCCGCCGACACCAAGCCCGAGGCCGGCGAGCAGCACGACAGCGCCGCCAACGACTTTGACGAGGCCATGGGTCTCATCAAAGGTACGGGCGCTGCTATCTGGAGCTACGCCGTGCGCCACCCCAACACTACGCTCGGCGCCGTGGCAGGCTTTATCCTCGCCGTGCTGGTACTTACGTTGGGCCTGTGGGACACGCTCGTCATCGCATTCTTTGTGCTTATCGGTGCCGTGATCGGCCAGATTCGCGACGGCGAGAACGGTATCGTCAACTTCTTCGGCCGTCTGTTTAGCGGCCGCTAAATATGTATTCGACTGTCGCATCCGCGGCAGGCATAAGGAGGAACCATGGCTTTTAACACGAAGGTCGATGTGGCCGATACCGAGCTCGAAGCGAATGAGGCCGTCGTCGATACCGGAGACGTGACGCTCGAGGACGAGGCGCTCGTCGAGGCCGAGTCCGATGCGGACGAGGACAACGAGGAGATGGACGAGGAGGCGGACGAGTCCGAGGACTCGCTGACCTATTCCAACGGCGTGATCGAGAAGATCGTCGCCATGGCCACCCGCGAGGTGCCGCACGTTCTGGGCATGAAGGGCAACCTCATGCACTTTGTGCAGGAGCAGTTTGGTGCCGAGAACCTGACCAAGGGCGTGACGGTCGAGGTCACCGACGACAACCGCGTGGTCGTCAACATCTCGGTCATCATCGAGTACGGCGCCTATGCGCCTGCGATCTTTGACGACGTTAAGGCGCGTGTCACCGAGCGTCTGGCCGCGATGACCGGCCTTGAGGTGGCGGGCGTCAACCTGCGCATCGAGGATGTCATCACCCCCGAGGAGTACGAGCACCGCACCAGCCAGCACGAGTAACCTACCAAAAAGGGACAGGTTTGTTTTGGCAGGTTTTATCTGCGTAAACGTCAAACGGCCGGTCGCGCATGCAAAAGCGCGGCCGGCCGTTTTCTATATGCCCTCGATGCGGTCATACCGCTCGTCTAACTAAGGGTTGCAATCTTCGCGTTCCGCGTTACCCTAATGGGCGCATTGTTTCCAAATTGTTAACGAGGGGTTGCCGTAATGGCCGACGAACACGAGACCGAAAGCAAGGCATGGGCGATTGAAGCCGCTGCGGCAGAGGCGGCGTCGCGTGCCGCCGAGGAGGTACATCGTCCTCCGGTGGTGCCGATGGAGCGCGTTGTCGGTCGCGAGGATATCGAACGTGGCGAGCGCGCCGGCCGCAAGCGCAGCCAGGAGCCAGGCTTTCCGCGCTTTTTTGCCGAGCTCAATCTGGGCCTGATTCTCACGGCGTTCGCCATCGTGGCCTTTAAAACCCCCAATCACTTTGCCTTCGGCGGCACCTCGGGCGTGTCGGTCATTCTTTCCACGCTGTTCCCGACCCTGCCCGTCGGCGTCTTTATGTGGATTATCAACGCGGTCCTGGTCGTTCTGGGCTTTATCTTTTTGGAGCGCAAGGCGATTCTGTGGAGCGTCTTCGCTTCGTTTGCGCTTTCGGCCTACGTCTCGCTGTTTGAGCTCTTCATTCCGACGGATGTTTCGATGACGGGTGATATGTGGCTCGACCTGTGCTTTGCCGTCATCTTGCCGGCGCTCGGCAGCGCTATTGTCTTTGATATCGGCGCCTCGACGGGTGGCACGGACATTCTTGCCATGATCCTCAAACGCCGCACCACGCTCGAGATTGGCCGCGCGCTGCTGCTGGTCGATATCGGCATCGTAACCATCGCGGCTTTCCTGTATGGCCCGCGCGTTGGCCTGTACTGCGTGCTTGGCCTGTTTGCCAAGACGCTCGTGGTCGATAAGGCTATCGAGAGCATTCACCTTCGTAAGGTCTGCACGATCATTTGCGCCGAACCGCGAAAAGTCGAGGAGTTTATTGTCAAGCATCTCAACCGCACGGCAACGATCAGCCGTGGCTACGGCGCCTTCTCGGGCAAGTGCGTCACGGTGATTATGAGCGTGCTGAGCCGTCGCGAGGCAGTGCAGCTGCGCCGCTATACCCGCGAGATTGACCCTGGCGCCTTCATCACCATCGTCGATAGCTCCGAAATCGTCGGCAAGGGCTTCCGCGGCACGAACTAGCCCTGGTGCGCGCTTCGAATCATTGAATAAAGCCACCTGCGTTGCAAATCGGCCATCTTGGAGTATTTGTCCCCACATTGGGCGATAATGTTGCCAAAGACATCGTTTGCGATCCAGGTGATTCGCTCTAGATACGAAGGGATGATTTCGATGTTCTGTTCGCAGTGTGGCGCCCCCATGGGCGATAACGACAAGTTCTGTGGCGCGTGCGGCGCTCCTAATGCCGGTGCTGCAACCCCTGCTCCTCAGGGGCAGTCTCAGCCTCAGCAGTTTGTTCCTCAGCCTAACGTGAACGTGCCCAAGGGCTGTGTAGCTCAGGCGTTTGAAGACATGACCAAGACGCCGGGCGTGCTGCAGCGCGTGTGCCAGATTGCCTTTTTGCCGGCGCTCATCTGTGTCGTGTCGGTGCTCGTGCTCTTCATTCCCGTTATCGGCGGTATCGCGGCTGCCTTCGGCTTTTTGGCTGCCTGTGTGGCAAGCGCGTGCGGTTCTGGCTTTGGCATCGAATGGGGTCGCGACCTGTCGCTCAAGGTCGATGACGGCATGGATCGTCCGTTGATGCGTTCCACGTCGTTTGGCCTTGGCGTCTTTTCGGGCGTTATTTCGAGCGTGCTCAAGGTTATCGCGGCTATTCCCGTTATTGGTGTAGCGCTTTCGCTGGTGGAGAGCGTGGTAATTGGTGCCGCGGGTGCGTACTCTTATTACGGCTCCTATGCGCTTGAGGCCGCTCTATTTGGCTCGCTGGGCCTGTTTGTTCTGGCTATGATTGCCACGGCGGTCCTGGGTGTCTTCTTTACTATGTTCGCCGACATCGCCGTGATGCACTTTGCGGTGACCGGTCGCGTCGAGAGCGCGTTTTCGCTCGATAAGGTCTGGGCGGCCTTTAAGAACAATAAGACCAAGCTGTTCTGCGCATCGTTCCTTCCCGAGTTTTTGACGGGTCTGGTCGCCAACGTTATCACATGGATCCTGACGCTCGTCTTTGGCACCATTGCCTCTGTCGGTATGTATAGCTACTACTACCGTCCTACGGCTATTGAGGCGCTTGTTACCGGCGGTGGCATTACGCTCGTATTGTTCTTGGTGCTGACGGCGTTTGTCACGGTATTCCTTACGGTCTTTGGCAACATGCTCAAGCATCGTGCCGTTGGCTATTGGGTGGCGCGCTACGCAAGCGAGTGGGCCGACGAGGACAAGGACGACGTCCTGACCTTTGTGCTGCCGTTTGAGAAGAAGTCTGCTCCTTCGGGTTACAGCGCTCCGGATGCTTCGCCGGCACCTGCGCCCGAGCCCGAGCCCGCGCCCGAGTCTGCGCCTGAGCCTGCACCCGAGCCGGCGCCTGTGCCTGAGCCGGCACCCGCACCTGCGCCTGCAACGTCGCCCGCGCCGAGTTCTGCTCCCGAGCAGGAGTGCCCGCCTGTTGGCGAACCTGCTGAGCAGACTGCGCCGGCGTTGGGCGATAAGGGCGATCAGGCAGCGACCGATCAGCCCGAAGAAGACCAGGCCGAATAGCTTGAGGGGGGCTGCGGTCCAGAGTGCCTAAGGCCATGGTCCGTTTTAGCCGATGCCGCCGGGTTGGTTGCCTTCATTTTGGTAATCGACCCGGCGTGATTGAAGGTATCCCGTTGGGATGCGGCATGTGAGACCAAAGACGCATGTCGTCTTATGGGAAGGAGGATCTATGTTTTGCGAAAAGTGCGGAGCACCCGTTTTGGATGATGCAAAGTTTTGTCCTGCTTGCGGCGAGCCCGTCAACGCTACGTCGGCTGCCGCGTCTGAGCCTCAGCCGGTACAGATTCAGCCCGCCCCGGCACCTCAGCCTGCGCCTCAGGGCGCACCCACACCGCCACCCATGCCCGGTGCGGTTGAGCTCGATCGTAACTTTGGCATGATACTGCTGCTCGCTATTGTCACGTGCGGCATCTACGGCATCTATGCGTACTACAAAATATCTGAGGATGTCGCAACTATGTGCTCGGGCGACGGGGACGATATGCCCAACTACCTGATTGCAATCCTGCTGTCGTTCATTACCTGCGGCATCTATGGCCTGTGGTGGACATACCGTTTCGGCAATCGCATCCAGGCCAACGGTCCTCGCTATGGTCTTACCATTGCCGAGAGCGGCACGACGCTTCTGTTGTGGCAGCTGATCGGCGCCTTGCTGTGCGGCATCGGACCGATTATTGGTTTCTATCTGATCGTCAAGAACGTCAACGCGATGGCGGCTGCCTACACTGCGCAGGTTACGGCACGTGCGTAGCAACTCGGATTCACAAGCACGGTCCAAGACAAGGGGCGCGGCGGGGCTATTCCGCCGCGCCCTTTTGTTCGCCGCTATCTTGGCGCTGTCGTGCCTTGTGCTGTATGTGACGGGCATCGGCTGCCCGTTTAGGGCGCTTACGGGCATTCCGTGCCCGGGCTGCGGCATGACGCGCGCGTGGCTCGCGGCGTTTGGGCTCGATTGGCGTGCCGCGCTTGCGTATCATCCGCTGTTTTGGATGGTTCCCCCTATGTTTGCGCTGGCGTGCGCCAGGGACTATGTCACAACTTCGCGCACCCGAAAGACAATCGATGCGGCGCTGGTCGCAATATGCTTGCTGCTGGTTGCGGTGTGGGCAATCCGCCTGGTCAACCCCGCAGACGCCGGCCTGCTTTTTGGGGGCCATGTTCCTGTGGGGGTTCCTGCCGATATCATTTATCTCGAGCAGCCACGCTGGCTCATCATCCTTCGCTCTTACCTGTCGTGACGGAGGATACGTTGGAAAAGCGGTCGACACATAAGCGGGGGCGAACGTTGAGATAACGTTCGCCCCCGCTTTGCTCTAGCCAGGTTGTTACGGGTGGGCGTGACGGCTACTCGTCGCGCTTCTCCTCGTGGCGAGCAGCGGCACGGGCATCGTGAATGCCCTTGATGGCGGCATGGCGGGCGGTGCGGGCGTCGTGCACGGCGTCGCGGGCCTCGGCGGCCGTTGCCTTGGCAGAGCGCAGCTTGGCCGCCAGGTCGGGATTGGTCTCGGCAACTGCGGCGATCGTGGGGCCGTCGAGCTCTTCTTGCGTGGGCTCGGCCAAAAAGTCGATGGCATACTGAGCGGCTACCATGGAGCCCTTGGCGAGTACGCTCTCGTCGATCTTGTAGAAGCAGGAGTGCTGGGCATAGGTGGCGCCAATCTGGGGGTTGCGCGTGCCAACAAAGGCGAGCACGCCCGGCACACGGCGCAGGTACTCCGAGAAGTCCTCGCCCGAAAGCGTGCCGCGGTAATGGCCCTCGCCCGCGGGGCCCAGGCACTTGAGCACAGCTTGGCGGCAGCGCTCGCTCGAGGCGGCATCGTTTTCGACCTTGTAGTTGGCGATGGTGTAGTCGGTGAGTTCGGCCTCGGCGCCCAGGGCCGCCGCAGTGTGCTCCACGATGCGGCGCATAAGCTCGGGCATCTCCTCATGCGTCTTGTCACCATAGGTGCGCACCGTGCCGGCGAGGTATGCCGTGCCGGCGATAACGTTGCGCGCGGTGCCGCCGTGCAGTTCGCCGACGGTGATGACGGCGGGTTCGTAGGGGCTAATCTCGCGCGAGACGATGGTCTGCAGGGCGTTGACGATTTCGGCGGCAACCATAACGGCGTCGTGGCCGCGCTGGGGCATGGCGCCATGGCACGAGGTGCCGCGGACGTCGATGCGGAACCAGTCGGTGTTTGCCATGCGCGGACCGGGCTCGCAGCTCACGGTGCCGGCATCGACCTCGCTCCAGATGTGCGCGGCATAGGCACCGTCGACGCCATCGAGTACGCCCGTGCCGATCATGAGCTTGGCACCCTGGCCGTTTTCCTCGCTGGGCTGGAAAACGATGCGAATCTCGCCGTGGATGTCATCGGTCATGTGGCGCAGAATCTGCAACGTGCCGAGCATCATGGCGATATGGCAGTCGTGGCCGCAGGCGTGCATGCAGCCCTCGTTGACGCTGGCGAACTCCTCGCCGGTCTGCTCGGTGACGGGCAGGGCGTCGATGTCGGCGCGCAGCAGGATACGGCGGCGCGGCGTGCCGTCCTCGCGGTAGGCATCGGGCGCGGTGCCGCGGAGTGTCGCCACCAGGCCCGTCTTGAGTGGACGCTCGTAGGGGATATTCATGGCGTCGAGCTGGTTGGCGATGTCGGAAGTCGTGCGCTCCTCGGCAAGGCTCAGCTCCGGGTGCTTATGGAAGTGCCGGCGCTGCTTGATGATGTAGGGTTCAAACTCGGCGGCGATATCATGGATGGCCGCGGTGACGTCGTCTGCCGCGCGAACCTCGGTTGCTGCCATAATCTGCTGTGCCTTGGTTTTCGTCATGGTCGATTTGCTCCTTGCTGGGTTGATCGCAAAATCGTACAGGCTCTCTCCAGTATGCCACCTGCCGCTAGGGCTGGTAAAGTTGCCGTTTGCCGCTTGGAGTTTTGTTGCAAGGGCGGGGGAGTGCACTCGGGGGTGTTGAATTTCCTGCCAGAGATGGGGATGCCCATGCAACATATCGATCGGATTATCCGCTCCAAGAACGTTTTTACCGCGCAAGACGGTATCGATACCGCCCGCGAGCTGGCGATTGCCATTGCGGGCGATCGCATCGTCGCAGTCGGTGCGCCCGATGACGTGATTGACGCCGCACCTGCCGCCACGCCGGTGGTCGATTACGGCGAGCAGTTTGTCTGCCCCGGTTTCCACGATGCGCACCTGCATTTCTTCCATACCTCGGTTGGCTCCTCACCGTATATGCTCATGGATATGGGCACGTCCGAGGCGGCGCTGGTGCAGGACGCGCTCAAGTTTTCCCAGGACCTGCCCGACGACGCCTGGGTCGTGACGCAGGGCTGGCGCGATTACCGCTGGGATCCGCCCGAGCACCCTACCAAGGCCTCCCTCGATGCGGCATTTCCTGATCGTCCCTGCGTTATGTACTCGGGCGACGGGCACACGCTGTGGCTCAACAGCCGCGCGCTCGAAGCACTCGGCGTGACGCGCGACAGCGAGCCGCCGGCGGGTGGCAGCTACGACAAGGATGCAAATGGCGAGCTCACGGGTATCGCTCACGAGGCTGCGGCCATGCAGCTGCTGCCGCGCTGTCTTGAGTGGCTGGGCGAGGATCGCATCGCGAGCGCGTATGCCGACCAAATGAAACGCATGGCCGAGCAGGGTATTACCTCGATTTGCGACATGTCGCTCATGCCCATGCCGGGCTGTGACTTTATTCGCGACGATGTTTACGACAAGCTGCAGGCCTCCGGCAAGCTGGGAATCCGCGCCCATTTGTTTCCCACGCTGTTGGATGACCAATCGCGCTTGGAAGAGCTCCAGACCCGCTACGCGAACAATGCGCTGCTCTCGGCGCCAGGCTTTAAACAGTTCTTCGACGGCGTGTCGAGCGAGCATACTGCATACCTCACTGAGCCCTATACCAACCCGCGCTTCCCGGGCGACCAGGGCCGTCTGACGGTTCCTGTCGAGCGCATGCGCAAGTTGGTTCTGGCGGCAGCCGAGCGCGGCCACACCGTGCGCATCCACGTTATCGGCGACGGCGCCATCCATGCCGCACTCGATATCTTTGAGGAGGCGGCAGAGCTCTACGGTTTGCCCCCGCACGGCCATAATACGCTTGAGCATTTGGAGAATCTGCTGCCCGAGGACATCGATCGTCTGCGCAAGCTCAACGTCATTGCCTCGAGCCAGCCTTGCCACATCACGCTCGACCCGGGTGGCCCGGAGCGCGACCTGGGCCTGGAACGCAGCCGCATCATGTGGCCGTTCGCAACTTATCAGCAGCGCGGTATCCGTCAAGCTTTCGGTACCGACAGCCCCATCACGGCCGTTACCAGCATGAACGTGCTCTACACGGCTATCACGCGCCAAGATCCCCGCAGCCACTGGCCCGAGGGCGGCTGGCTGCCGAGCGAGCGTATCGACGCGGCAACGGCCCTGCGCAACTACACGCTTGGCAGCGCGTACGCAGCGGGCGACGAGCAAAAACTCGGCAGCCTAGAGCCCGGCAAATACGCCGACCTGGTAGTCCTGGACCAAAACCCGCTCGCCATCGACCCCCAAGAGCTGCAAGCCACCAAGGTTCAGGCCACCTACCTGGCGGGCAACTTAATCTACGAGCGCTAATATTCATGCCGTACCGTTAAACGCGGCTCGGGCAGCCTATTCTGGGATGGCGCTCGAGCTGCGTTTGTTTGCCTATGGGGTCCGTTAGGAGCGCCCCCGCTCTGCTTGATTTGGGCGCGGGGCGGAGGCGCCGCTGCCCCGCGCTCAATTTGGACGTCAGTAATGCTGTCTCTTGGTGTTTTGAATACTTCCCATTGCAGATTGCATAAAAAGGTTGGATTGATTTTTCTGGTCCTGATGTACCCCCGCCTGGGCCGTGCAAAAAACGGAGTATTCAGCACCGCAAGCCCCGCCGGTGCCGCTACAGTCAGGTAACATCGCGGAGCTCGACGTTATTTTGCGGTCCGGTGTGGCGCGAAGCATGCCTTTTTGTCCTGACGGGGTTTGTCTGCCGACTCAAATCGCCGGTCGAAGGCATCCTTGGGACCAATATGGTTTGTCCGGCGCGTATGCAGCCGTCCTGGCCTGCTGAAAACTCCCAAAAATGCACGCTGCTCCCCAGGGGACCCGTGCGAGCGGCGAAAACCATGCCCAAGTCGCTGTCCGCATCGCCATTTTGCTGCACTGACTTTTCTGAATACCGGGCCCGAGATTGGTCAACCCTAGGCTCCCGGAGCTGCGTTGGGGTCGGTTTCGTTGGCGGCCGCCTGCTTATGGGTGGCAAAGACCGAGCCTTCGTGGTCGAAGAGCTTACGATATTGCATGCGGTCCAGGCGATCGCGCGCATTAGCGGTCTTGGCGGGAACGTTCTTGGCCTCGGCTGTATACCAAACGCCGTGCGCATCCTGCGCCCCCACCACGTTTATCGCCGGCATGTGCGCTCGGTTTTGCAAGCGTGCGCGTTGGTAGGCGGTGAGCGGGGCACCGATGGCATTGAGTGCGAGTGCACCGACGTTATTGATGCTTGTGTTGAGTTCCCCACTCGTTTGTGCGTTGCCGGCGACATCGTAGTTCGCCCAGACCACATAGCGTGTCTGCCAGATGCGCTCGGTATGGGTGGCATCGTCCTCATCGGTAAAGTAGAGGTCGTTGTAGCGGTCGGTGAAGAACGGCTGGTGGTCGCCGTACATCACCACGACGACGGGGCGGTCGAGATCACGCAGCTTTTCCAGGAAGGCGGCGAAGGCGGCATCGGACGCTTCCATGAGCGAGCAGTATTCATTGGTCCAGGTGATAACCTTGTCGGACACACCTTCGACGGCAAGGTGCAGTTGCTGGTCGGTGGGCACCAAGCCCGTGTCATAGGCGGAGTGGTTTTGCATCGTCACGTCGTGGATGAAGATCGGCTGGTCGCTCTGCTTTAGTACCTCGAGGCACTTGTCGTAGGTGGCGGCGTCGGTGACCTTGCGGCAGAGCTCGGGTGCGCCGGCGAAGTCCTCGATCGAGAGGAACTCGTCGAATCCCATGTCCGCGAAGACGTTCTCGCGATTCCAGTTGGTGGCGTGGTTGGGGTGCATGGCCACGGTGCGATAGCCGAGTCTCTTGAACTGACGGGCGAGGTTCTCGCTCGGGGCCAGGTTGTAGGTCATGAACGGGTAGACGCCAGCGCCCAGGAATGCCATGGAGTGTCCGGTTAAGAACTCGAACTCGCTGTTACAGGTGCCGGCACCGAAGGCGCTCATGTAGCTCACTCCCTGCAGAAGCGCGTTGTCGATGGCTTTGAAGCGCTCGGGCCCCTTATAGCCGCAGCCCAGTTCGTTAAAGATTGAAAGGTCGGCGAAGGACTCGTTCATGATGCAGATGACTGAGGGCTTGAGCTGGTCAAACTGTTCGACGGCAGCGGCACGGGAGGGGTCGGCGATGCCGTTCGTGCCCGCGTTCCAGCGCGCGGCAAGGCGCTTGATGATCGCCGAGGCCTCACCGCTCTTGTAGTGCTTGGGTTTAGGCGGCACCATTTTTTGCGCGCTCGAAATGAAGGTGGGGAGAAACCCCTGACTGTAATAGCTCTCGAGGGGCTTCCAGGTATGAAGCTTGATGCCCAAGGTGTCGTAATAGCTGATGAAGGTCTGCGCCCCCAGCACGGCTCCGGCAACAAGTGCGGTACGACGGTCGACGGAGAGGGGGAGTTTGGATTTGGTTGCGACTGGATGCTCCCTCGGCGCTGTCGATGTCCCCTCGGTTGCCGGAGACGCCTTTGGGTCCTTCGATTTCAAGGACGCAGACATCGTATGGTCGATGGGCTCGGGGGACGTTTCCGATGCGCGGTGCGGCGGTCGCCCACATGCATCATGCGGAATGAGGACGATAAGCGCGATTCCCAAGGCCGCGGCGGCAAGCCCCATGAAGCAGAAAGTGCTGAGCTCATAGGTGTAGCTGCCGGCGACCGTCGCAGCGGTCGAGAGGGCGAACAGGTCTCCGGGTTGGATGGGCATCGATTTGAACGTGATTACGAAGTACTCGGCGATACCGATGCTGGCGAACGCAACGATGCCAACGATTGCGGGGGTCTTACGGCGGTGCGGCAGATAGAACAACAGGCACAAGAAGCAGAAGATGAGCAAAAGCTCCAAAAGTGCCGGTCCGGGCTGCATCTTCCATAGTTCATGGTTGGAGGGCAGCTCGAGGGCGAGCATCGAGCATATCGATGCGCCGCCGATCGTTGCCAGCGTACGGGGGTAGGGATGGTCGGTCATCCAGCTTTTCAGATGCTTCACGCTCATCTTCATCGTCTCTGTTCCTTACTCCTAGTTCAGCGTCTTCACGAGCTTCTCCAGGTTGTCGTTCATGATGGGTGGGTAATCCTCGCCGGCTTTAAGCTGTTTGTCAGTGAGCCCCTCGACGGGGTCGAGCTGGACGCATTGTCGTCAGAAGCGGCGAGAGCAAAGACCGCACTTAAAAGGGGCATATATGCCGCCGCCATGGGGCCAGGGTGACGAATAGGACGCCGCTTGGGATGGCGACGGTAGATTCGGTTGTCCATAGATTGCTCCTGAATTGAAAACGGCTGCGTCGGGGTGCCGACGGCCGAAGGCGATGCCGCTGTGGCACGCGGTAGCTATTTGATTCAATTGGGAGCCGCTAATCGTCCAGGCGGACCCTGAGGGATAATAGGGTGACCGGGGCATATGAAGATCGCTCGGTGCCGATGACGGCTAGGGCGGAGATCAGCAAGAGGATGATGAACGATGTCGCGCCCACGGGGACGGTGTCACCGCCACGGGCGATCGACAGATTGCCGGCGAGCTCGGCGCAGATGGTGCAGCCCGCGCCGGTGCAGTCATGATGCAACTCATGGGCGGCTGCGATGGGGGAGAGGATGGTTACCGCGAGAAGGGCGAAGACGAGAGCCAGGGCGAGCAGGCGAGTGCGAACGGGCGGCATGGAGTCGCGTGCATCGCGATTCGGTGCTATATCTCGCCATGCCGAGGTGCTCAGCTCATCAGTCATCTGCCCTCCCTTCCTCTCATCTGGGCATATTTCATCTGGAGGATTGTAGTCTTGAGAAGCTGATTCACAAAGTTGCCGCGCTAAAACTTCATGCTTTCCGGTCCGCCTTGGGGCCGAGCATAAGTTATCCCCCGGCATTCAGAAAATCTAAGTGCCAAAAAATAAGATTTTTTGACTCTGTGTTGTATAACCCGCCATTCGTGGGTACCATTCAACGCGTACGCAAACAAAAAGGGTTAATTCGCGTGGCATAACCACGCGGCCCAAAAAGGAGGAGACAAGCATGTCGTCTTTGAAGCCGCTTGCAGATCGTGTTCTGGTCAAGCCCGACGAGGCCGAGCAGAAGACCGCTTCTGGCCTGTATATCGCCAGCAACGCTCAGGAGAAGCCGCAGCGCGGCACCATCGTTGCCGTTGGCGCCGGTAAGGTCAACGACAAGGGCGAGCGCATCCCTATGGACGTTCAGGTCGGCGACGTTGTCATCTACGGTAAGTTCGGCGGCAACGAGGTCAAGGTCGACGGCGAGAAGTATCTGCTGATGCGCGCCGACGACATCTACGCCGTCGTCGAGGCCTAGTCTCGTCAGAATCTCTGATTCGTCTTTGAACGCGTCCGCCGCATAGGACTCGGAAGCGGCGACGCGAGTCACATTTCTTTTGGAGGATTACCTACCATGGCAAAGAACATTACGTTCAACACCGATGCCCGCGCTAAGCTCGCCAAGGGCGTCAACACCCTGGCCGACGCCGTTACCGTCACCATGGGCCCCAAGGGCCGCTACGTTGCGCTGCAGCGCACGTTCGGTGCCCCGACCATCACCAACGACGGCGTTTCCGTCGCTAAGGAGATTGAGCTCGAGGACAACATCGAGAACATGGGCGCTCAGCTGGTGAAGGAGGTTGCCACCAAGACCAACGACACCGTGGGTGACGGCACCACCACCGCAACCCTGCTCGCTCAGGCCATCGTCAACGACGGCCTGCGCAACGTCGCCGCTGGCGCCAACCCGCTGGCCATCCGTCGCGGCATCGACAAGGCCGTCAACGCCGCCGTCGCCGAGATGAAGAAGCAGGCCAAGCCGGTCGAGACCAAGGAGCAGATTGCTTCCGTCGGTACCATCTCCGCCGGTGACCCCGAGGTCGGCGAGAAGATCGCCGAGGCCATGGAGGTCGTGGGCAAGGACGGCGTCATCACCGTCGAGGATTCCCAGACGTTCGACATCACCATCGACACCGTCGAGGGCATGCAGTTCGACAAGGGCTATGTCTCCGCTTACTTCGTCACGGACAACGACCGCATGGAGGCCGTGATGAAGGATCCGTACATCCTCATCACTGACCAGAAGATTTCCAGCGTTCAGGACATCATGCCCGTTCTCGAGGCTGTCCAGCGCGCTGGCCGTGGCCTGCTCATCATCGCTGAGGACATCGACGGCGAGGCTCTGCCGACCCTGGTCCTCAACAAGATCCGTGGCGCCCTCAACGTCTGCGCCGTCAAGGCCCCGGGCTACGGCGATCGCCGCAAGCGCATCCTCGAGGACATTGCCGTCCTCACCGGTGGCCAGGCTGCCCTGGACGAGCTGGGCGTGAAGGTCGCTGACATCACCGCCGATATGCTCGGTACCGCTAAGTCCGTCACCATCTCCAAGGACAACACCGTCGTCGTCGGCGGCGCTGGCTCTAAGGAGGCCATCGACGCCCGTATCGCTCAGATCAAGGGTGAGATGGAGAACACCACCTCTGACTTCGACCGCGAGAAGCTCCAGGAGCGCCTGGCCAAGCTCTCCGGTGGCGTTGCCGTCATCAAGGTCGGCGCTGCTACCGAGTCCGAGCTCAAGGAGATCAAGCATCGCGTCGAGGACGCCCTGCAGGCAACCCGCGCTGCTGTCGAGGAGGGCATTGTCGCTGGCGGCGGCGTCGCCTTCATGGACGCTGCTCCTGCGCTCGACGCTGTCGAGATCGACGACCCCGAGGAGAAGATCGGCGTCGACATCGTCAAGAAGGCTCTGACCGCTCCGGTCGCCACCATCGCCAAGAATGCTGGCTTTGAGGGTGCTGTCGTGGTCGACAAGGTTGCCGAGCTGCCCGCCGGCCAGGGTCTCAACTCTGCCAACGGCGAGTGGGGCGACATGATCGAGATGGGCGTCCTCGACCCCGTCAAGGTCAGCCGCGTCACCCTGCAGAACGCTGCTTCTGTCGCCAGCCTGATCCTCATCACCGAGGCCACCGTCTCCGACGTGCCCAAGAACACTCAGCTTGAGGACGCTATCGCTGCTGCTACCGCTGGTCAGCAGGGCGGCGGTATGTACTAAGGCCGACAAGGTCTAGAACTCCCACCGGGAATCCGGGGGCGTGACGGGGGTTTCTCTCCGGAACGTCCTCGGACATGCAAAGAGGCTCCGCATCGCGCTTCGCGCTGCGGAGCCTCTTTGCGTCCTGCGGAATGTTCCGGAGAGAAACCCCCGTCACGCCCCCGGATTCCCTGCGTTTACGGCCTTGAGGTCGGCGGGCGGGGAAGGACGTGGTTGATAGGGATGCGTGTCCCCTTCGCTGTTTCGCGCTTTGCGCGAAAGGCGCGCTACTTTGGAATGGGTGGGGAACGTGGTTGTTGCGGCAACTGGTCCCAGCCATAAATTACCCTTGGCATACTTGCGCGAACGATTGCTCGTGCTACACTTGCAATTGCTGTTTCAGGGCGGGGTGGAATTCCCCACTGGCGGTAAATCGGGCGGTGTCAAAGGGGCGCCGTGGCGCAGGCGAGATGCCTGTGACCGAGCCGATGAGTCCGCGACCCGTGCGTACGTTGGTTCGCATGCCGGCTGAACTGGTGAAATCCCAGTACCAACGGTTAGAGTCCGGATGAAAGAGGCAGGTGATCTTATGTCTGAACAGTCGCAGCATATCCATTTTGAGAACACGAATAGGTGGAGCACCAAACAGCTCGTTACTATGGCGTTGATGTGCGCCTTGGGAGCGCTGTTTATGTATGTGCAGCTGCCCATCCTTCCCTCGGCGCCGTTTTTGACGTATGACCCGTCGCTGGTGCCGGCGATGGTGTGTGGATTTGCGTATGGCCCTGGTGCCGGCACTGCCGTTGCCGCCATGGCGATCGTTATCCATGCGCTCACTACGGGTGACTGGGTCGGCGCGCTTATGAACCTGGTTGCCACGCTGGGCTACATTCTGCCTGCGGCTATCGTCTACCAAAAGATGCACACCTACAAGGGTGCCGTGATTGGCCTGGCGCTCGGCGTCATTGCCGCTACGGCGCTGTCCATGGTCGCGAACCTGACCATCGGCGTTTGGTTCTGGTATGGCTCGGTTGATGTGATCGCCCCGCTCATGCTTCCCGCCGTTTTGCCGTTTAACCTTATCAAGACCGTGCTCAACTCGGTGTTGACGCTGGCGGTGTACAAGGCGGTCTCTAATCTCATCACGCCCAAGAAGGACCAGGTCAAAGGCCGCGCATGATTGAGTGTCGGGGCGTTTCCTTTAGCTATGACGGTGCCACACCGGCACTCGACGGCATCGATCTGAACATCGAGGATGGCGAGTTTTTCTGCATCCTCGGCGGCAACGGGTCGGGCAAGTCGACGTTCGCCAAGCATTTGAACGCGCTGCTGCAGCCCGATACGGGAACGGTGCGCGTCAACGGCATGGACGCGTCCGATCCCGAGCTGGTCTACGACATTCGCTCGACCGCGGGCATGGTATTCCAGAACCCGGATGATCAGCTGGTGGCGACGCTTGTCGAGGACGATGTTGCCTTTGGTCCCGAAAACCTTGGGGTGGAATCGGCCCAGATCGCGCAGCGCGTACGCGAGGCACTGAAGGGCGTGGGTTTGGTGGGCTTCGAGCGCCACGAGACCCATGCACTTTCGGGCGGACAAAAGCAGCGCGTGGCGCTTGCCGGCGTGCTCGCCATGGAACCGCGCGTGCTCATTTTGGACGAGGCGTCCTCGATGCTCGATCCGCGCGGGCGCAAGGGCCTTATGAAGGTTTGCCGCGTGTTGCACGCTCGCGGCATGACCATCGTGATGATTACGCACTTTATGGAAGAGGCCGCCGAGGCCGATCGTGTCGCGGTGTTTCGGGCGGGGCGCGTTGCCATGCTCGGTACGCCCGAGGAAATCTTGACGCGGGCGGACGAACTTGCGCAGCTCAACTTGGATATGCCGGCGTCGTGCTGTCTAGGTAGGGCACTTCGTGCGAAGGGCGTACCCGTTTGCGCGCAGGTGCGTGAGGCGGATATGGTCGCCGAGATTGCGCAGGCTTATGCCGAGCGGAGTGGGGTAGACATCGTGGGGCGGCCCTTTGAGTCCGATCCTCGTATGCTCGACAACGCATCCTCTGCAAACGATGGAACAGCAGCGTCGGAGCCCGTCATAGAGCTATCCCATGTTTCGTACAGTTATTCGCTCAGTCCGCGCGAGCGCCGCCGCTGGCATAAGCGCTCGGTCACTGCGGGCAAATCGAGCAAACAGGCTCTCTGGGGAAACGACCCCAGCAGTCCGTGGGCGCTGCGCGATGTATCGCTGACGGTGCGTTGCGGCGAGTTCCTGGGCTTGGCAGGTCATACCGGTTCGGGTAAGTCGACGCTGGTCCAGCATCTCAACGGTTTGATTCGCCCCCAGGAGGGATCCGTTCGCGCGCTGGGGCTCGACCTATCAAACAAGAAAGACGCCGCTGCGGTTAAGGCCAAGGTCGGCGTGGTATTTCAGTATCCTGAGCGTCAGCTGTTTGCCGAAACCGTGGCGCAGGACGTGGCGTTTGGTCCGCACAACCTTGGCTTGCCGCAAGATGAAGTCGACCGTCGTGTCGAGTCATCACTCTCGCGCGTGGGCCTCGATCTTTCCACGGTCGGCGACAAGAGTCCCTTTGAGCTTTCGGGCGGTCAGCAACGGCGTGTGGCGTTTGCCGGCGTGCTTGCCATGGAACCCGAGGTCCTGGTGCTCGACGAGCCCATGGCGGGGCTCGATCCGGCGGCGCGCAGTGATTTCCTGGAGCTTATCGATCGACTTCACCATGGGGGCCTGACCGTCGTCATGGTCTCACACAGTATGGATGACCTTGCCAATTGCTGCGACCGTATTGTCGTGATGAATGAGGGCGCGGTGTTTGCCGAGGGCACGCCCGCTCAGGTTTTTGCGCGTGCGGATGAGCTTAAATCAATCGGCTTGGGTGTTCCCGCTGCCCAGCGCATGGCGCTGGCGCTTGCGGAAGCGGGCGTGCCGCTGCGTTGCGGCGGGCTCTATACGGTTGAGTCGTTGGCCGACGAGTTGGCAGATTTGCTGATCGGTCGCTCAGACGGTTCTTCTAACGTCACGGACATTGCTAAATCCAAGACGGTCGCGCGAGAGGAGGGCTGCTAATGGAGGCGTTTTCGTTTGGCAGCTACTATCCCGGCGATAGTGCAATCCACCGCCTGGACCCGCGAACTAAGTTGCTCTTGGGCTTTGTGTTTCTGATCACGACGCTCACGGTCGGCAGCTTCCGCGGGCTGGCCCCGGTCGCAATCTTCGTTGTCCTGATCTATACCGTGTCCCGGGTGCCGGCTCGTCGCGTCCTGTCATCGATGGCGCCACTGCTGGCGATCGTCGCGGTGGTCGCGGTGCTCAACCTGTTTTCCGACCAAAGCGGGCGCATTCTGTGGCAGCTCGGCCTTTTGCAGATAAGCGAGGGCTCGCTGCATTCCGCCGCCTTTATGGCGTGCCGCCTGACCTTGATGATGGCCGGCATGAGCGCCATTACGCTCACCACACCGACGCTCGACCTCACCGCGGGCTTTGAGCGCCTGCTCGCGCCGTTTGCGCGTGTGGGACTTCCTGCGCACGAGCTCGGCATGATTATGGGTATCGCGCTGCGCTTTATGCCGCAGTTTGCCACCGAGATGAAGCAGACGGCCGATGCGCAGGCGAGCCGCGGCGCGCGCGTGACGGGAGGCCCGCTCGGCGGCGTTCGTATGCTTGGCAGTGTGGCGATTCCGCTGTTCACGGGTGTGTTCCGTCATGCCGAGACGTTGTCTGCCGCCATGGATGCCCGTTGCTATCATGGCGAGCAGGGCCGCACGCGTTTGCATGCGCTTGCGTTTGGCCGTGGCGATGCGTTGGCGGCGGTGGTGACGACGTTGCTGCTCATCTGCGTCATCGTCATCAATCTTCAACTTGTTTAGGCGCGATTCGAGCGCAGGAAAGGGGTCCCTATGACCGACAACGACCGCACGGCGCAGCTCGAGCGCGCCTGTTCGTATCTTAGGCGTATTCCGGCGTGGTATCTCGCCACGATCGACGTGACGGACGGACATCAGCCGCGCGTGAGGCCGTTCTCGTTTGCCATGGTCGATGATGGCAAGCTGTGGTTTTGCACCTCGCGCGATAAGGACGTGTGGGCCGAGCTCAGCGCGAACCCCAAGTTTGAGGTTTCGGGTTGGAAACCGGGGGAGTGTTGGATTGTGCTGACCGGCGAGGCCGCGCTCGAGGACGACGCGGTTGCGAGCGACAAGGTGCGTCAAGCGGGTTTTAAGCACATGGCGGGCATCGGCGAGGAACACGAGAGTGCCAATGACGGCCGCCTTGCGTTTTTCTCGGTCCGCAATATCGTCGCCCGCTTCTGCGATATCGACGGCAGCGAGGAGCGCCTGGAGCTTTAACCCTAGGGCAGCTAAAGCAGCCCCGACCCAAAAAGACTAGTGCCAGGAGGACACATGGACGGATTGAATACAGTGTTGGAGTATCTGACGTCGGTGCCGGCATGGTATTTGGCGACGAGCGTTGACGGGCAGCCGCATGCGCGTCCGTTTTCGTTTGCGCAGATCCAGGACGGCAAGCTGTGGTTTGTAACGGCGCGCGCCAAAGACGTGTGGCAAGAGCTGCTGCAAAATCAACGCTTCGAGGCTACGAGTTGGTGGCCGGGCCATGGCTGGCTCATCTTGCGCGGGCATGCGGGTCTGGATGACCAGGCCGCTCCCGATATGCGCGAGGCAGGCTGGAAGCACCTGGAGCGCCTAGGCGAGCACTACGAGGGCGCAGACGATCCCACGCTCGTCTTCTTTAGCGTGGAGGAACCCGAGGCCTTTATCTGCAACCATGACGAATGGGTGCCGGTCGAGTTCTAAAAGAGTTCTCCCGCGGCCCCAACAATTTAAATACCCATCTGTGTCGGGCTCCACATCGCAACGGTACCGCAAGGTGCACCGGGCGGTGTGGGGCCCGCATTTATTTGTCAATTCTTTCGAGTGAATGTGTCGGGACTGTTTCAATGCATGAATATGCAAAAGATTTGCGTAGATATGCATCTTTTGGTGCTAAAGTTTCAACCCACTTCATAACGACGGCTGCAGGATGCGCATTGGTGCATAACTGCAGACAAGGAGTCTGATATGTCTTTAAAGGTTGGAATCGTCGGTGCGGCTGGATATGCCGGCGCCGAGCTCATTCGCCTCGTACTCGGCCATCCCGAGTTTGAACTTGTTGCCATCACGTCCAACGCCGATGCCGGCCAGCCGTTGTCTGCGGTGTACCCGAGCTTCACCGGCGTAAGCGATCTTGTCTTCACGACGCACGATGCCCCCGAGCTCAAGAACTGTGACGCGGTCTTTTTGGCCGTGCCGCACACGGCTGCCATGGCACAGGTGCCCGCCCTGCTTGCCGCGGGAGTCTCCTGCATTGACCTCTCGGCCGACTATCGCCTGAGCGATCCGGCCATCTTTGAGGCCTGGTATGCCGCCGAGCACACGAGTCCCGAGCTACTCAAGAGCCGAGCCTTTGGTCTGCCCGAGCTGTTCTGCCAGGATTTGGAGACCGCTGCATCCGACCACGCCGACGGCAAGCCCGTGCTGGTCGCCTGCGCCGGTTGCTATCCCACCGCAACGAGCCTTGCCGCCGCGCCTGCCGTGCGCGCCGGCTGGGTTGCCCAGAGCGGCCCCGTAATCGTTGACGCTATCAGCGGTGTAACGGGTGCCGGTAAGTCCTGCAACGCCCGTACGCATTTTTGCAGCGCGGACGAAAACCTGGAGGCCTATGGCGTGGGCAAGCATCGTCACACGCCCGAAATCGAGCAGATCTTGGGCCTAACCGATCGCGTCGTCTTTACCCCGCACCTGGCACCGCTCAAGCGCGGTCTGCTCTCTACGGTGACGATGCCGCTTACGCCGCAGGCTATCGACACGCTGGCCCTTGAGGACGTTGTCGACCATTACAAGCAGTTCTACGCCGGTCGCACCTTCGTGCGCGTGCTCGATGCCGGCCAGCAGCCCAAAACGGCTTCGGTCGTCGGCACCAACGCCGCCCAGATCGGCCTCGCGCTCAACAAGCGCGCGGGCGTTCTGGTGGCTACGGGCGCCATCGATAATCTGTGCAAGGGTGCAGCAGGCCAGGCGGTCCAGTGCGCCAACATCGTCTTTGGTTTTGACGAGCGACGAGGCTTGCCCACAGTGGCGTGCCCGGTGTAGCACATTCGATTGTTGACGATTTGGTAGTCGGGCATCGAGTGGGGCGCCACTCTTAAGCTGGTCTCATGATTGTGGCTGGCATGGCGCACCAACCGATGCCCATTTTTTGTTTGACATAAGGAGCCATAAAGACGATGAATACAGAGCAGTTCGATATCAAGATTCGTGCCGTAGAGGGCGGCGTAACGGCGGCAGCCGGCTTTAAGGCGGCGGGCATCCATGCCGGATTCCGCAAGAATCCCGAGCGCCTGGATTACGCGCTCGTCGTGCCCGATAAACCCTGTCCCGGGGCCGGCGTGTTTACGACTAACCGCTTTTGTGCGGCGCCCGTGCAGGTGAGCCGTGCCAACCTGGGCGGCGCCGACAAGGGCTACGGAACCATCGCCGGCGTTTCGGTCAACTCTGGCAATGCCAACGCCGCCACGGGTGAGACCGGCCTTGCATGCGCGCACGAGACGTGCAGCATCGCATCGCAGGTCATCGGCTGCGAGCCCCAGCAGATTCTGGTTGCCTCCACGGGTGTGATTGGCCAGATTCTGCCGATCGACACGTTTGAGACCGCCATTCCTGCTGCCTACGAGGCACTTTCCGCTCACGGTGGCGCCGATGCCGCTCGCGCCATCATGACGACCGACACGCACTCCAAGGAGTACGCCGTATCCTACGTCAGTGAGGCTGCGGGTCATGCGGGCAATGTCTATACGGTAGGCGGAATGTGCAAGGGCTCGGGCATGATCATGCCCAATATGGCCACCATGATCGCAGTTATCACCACCGATGCCCCCGTCGAGCCTGCGGCACTTCATGCCCTGCTGCTCTCGACCGTCAAGCAGACCTTTAACAAGGTAACGGTCGATTCCGACACCTCGACCAACGACACCTGCATCATGCTTGCCTCCGGCGCCGCTGCCGCAGATGCCGAGCCTATCGTCGAGGGCTCCGATGCCTTTGACGAGTTGGCATTTGCCGTGCACGAGGTGTGCGAGAGCCTGGCGCGCAATATCGCCGCCGATGGTGAGGGCGCATCCAAGCTTGTTACGGTCAACGTTACCGGCGCCGCCAACGACGAGGAGGCCGATATCGCCGCCCGTGCCGTTGCTAACTCGCCGCTCGTTAAGACCTGCATCGCCGGCCACGACTGCAACTGGGGCCGCGTTGCTATGGCGCTTGGCAAGTGCGGCGTGAAGTTTAATCAGGAAGACGTTTCCATCGACATGATGGGCATGCCTGTCTGTCGCGATGGTCTGACTGTTCCCTTTGACGAGGACGAGGCTCTACGACGTTTCGAGGCGCCCGAGATCGTGATCTCGGCCGACCTGGGCGCAGGCGACGCGGCAACGACCGTGTGGACCTGCGACCTCACGCATGAGTACATCTCCATTAACGGCGACTACCGTTCCTAGATTCCAGGCACGCTGCGCATCTTGCCGCGATTGCGGACAGCGGAGCACGGCGCGATAACGATACGAAAGACGAGGCAGACTATGAAATTCGCACGCGATTGTCGTTCGAGCGAATCCAACGAAGCAACCGCGCAGCTGCTGTTCGAAGCGCTGCCGTGGATTAAGAACCTGACCGGCAAGACGGTTGTTATCAAATATGGCGGAGCCGCCATGGTCGACGAGCAGCTGCGTCGCGACGTGATGAGCGACATCGTCCTGCTTAAGATCATCGGCATGCGCCCCGTTATCGTGCATGGCGGCGGCAAGGCTATCAACGAGGCGCTGAGCCACTATGACATCCCCGTCGAGTTTAAGAACGGCCAGCGCGTGACCACGCCGGCGACTATGGATATCGTGCGCGAGGTGCTGGGCGGCAAGGTTAACCAGGAGCTGGTTGTCGCCATCAACCACCACGGCAACCTGGCCGTGGGCGTGTCGGGCAGCGATGCTGGCACGCTCATCGCCGAGCCGCTCGACCCCGAGCTCGGTCGCGTGGGCAAAGTGACGCACGTTAACACCGACTATATCGAGCGCTTACTCGATAGCGAGTACATCCCCGTCATCGCTACCGTCGCGGCGGGGGAGGACGGCGGTTTCTTCAACATCAATGCCGATACCGCCGCCGGTGCCGTTGCGGCAGCGCTCCACGCGCACAAGGCGATCTTTTTGACCGACGTCGACGGCCTGTACAAGGACTTTAGCGATAAGGATTCACTTATCTCCAACCTGACGCTCGACGAGGTCAATGAGATGCTCTACGGCGGCGAGGTCGATAAGGGCATGATTCCCAAGCTGCGCGCGGCCGTCGATGCGCTTGCCGGCGGCGTATTTCGTGCCCACATCATCAACGGCACCACGCCGCATTCGCTGCTGCTGGAGCTGCTGACCGATGCCGGCGTCGGCACCGTGATCCATTCCACCGAGACGGCCTACGAGTTCGATACGCATCCGCATCCGCTTTCGACCTTTGCGGCGCGTCTGGCCGAGAACCTCGACGAGGTCGAGAAGCTCCAGACGGTCTAGCTGACCGCAGCCGCCCAATTCCTGCACCCATAGGCCTGCGCCGTCCGGCGCTCAACGAAAGGCATTCCATGTCACTTGCAGCTCAGCAATCGCTTGAATCCAATTACGTTATGCATACCTTTGGCCGCTCTCCGGTCGAGTTTGTCGAGGGTCACGGCATGAAGCTCACCGGCGACGATGGCCGTGAGTACCTCGACTTTCTTGCCGGCATCGGCGTGTGCAGCCTAGGTCATGGTGACCCGGCCGTGCTCTCGGCGCTCGAGGCACAGACCAAAAAGCTCATGCATGTCTCCAATTACTTCTACATTGAGCAGCGCGGACAGGTCGCGGCGCTGCTGTCCAAGCTTGCTAACGACGACGTAGATGGTGCGCGCGTGCTTGCCGATGCCATTGCCGCCGGCGATGAGACCACGGCAGCTGCTCTTGGTGCCCCGGCTGCGGATGAGCAGGTTTGGGAGACCTTCTTTGCCAACTCCGGCGCTGAGGCCAACGAGGGCTCGATGAAGCTCGCGCGCCTGTACGCCAAACGTGCCGGTAACGGCGGCAACACTATCGTGTGCATGCGCGGCGGCTTCCACGGCCGTACGCTCGAGACCATTGCCGCCACCATGCAGGATTGGCTGCAGGATAGTTTCCGCCCGCTGCCGGGTGGCTTTGTGGCCTGTACGCCCAACGATATCAATGAACTGCGTGCGATCTTTAAGCAGCTGGGGAGCGAAATATGTGCCGTGATGCTCGAGCCGATCCAGGGTGAGAGTGGCGTGCACCCCATAACCGAGGAGTTTATGACGGCAGCGCGCGACCTGGCACACGAAGTGGGCACCGTGCTTATAGCCGACGAGGTCCAGTGCGGCATCTTCCGCTCCGGCAAGCCGTTTGCATTCCAAACCTATGGCGTGGAACCCGACATCATGAGCCTTGCCAAGGGCATTGCCGATGGCGTGCCCATGGGTGCCGTCGTAGCAAAGAAGGAGATTGCCGACGTGTTTAAGCCGGGCGACCACGGCTCGACCTTTGGCGGTAGCTGCTTGGCTGTCGCGGCGTGCGCCGCGACGCTCTCCGCGCTCGTGCGCGGCGATTATGCCGACCATGCTGCCAAGGTAGGCGCCTATATGGAGGCAAAGCTCGCCAAGCTGCCGAACGTGACCGAGGTGCGTGGCCGCGGCTTGATGCTCGGCTGTGATTTGGATGATGCCGCGGGCGACGCGCATGATATTGTTGCCCGCGCGCTGGCCGCCGGTGCCGTGATTAACGCTACAGGTGCTCATACGCTGCGTTTCCTGCCGCCGCTCGTCTGCGAGGAATCCGACGTGGACAGTCTGATCGAGATCCTGTCGGACGTTTTGGCCTAACACAGCGAAATAACTTAACTTTGACCGGGTTCCGGACTGCGGACGTGCCCTATGTGGCATGATTCAGCGGTCTGGAGCCCGTTTTGCCTTAGATTTGCTAAGGCGGGGAGACCTGCTGGTCAAAAAACATCAAATATGAGTACTGTTATCGATTTGGTAGCAGCAATTTTGGACTAATAAGGCCAGATAGCTAGTCGAAATGGCGATGAATGTACGATTTTGATCCAATTGTTAGTCCTTATAATGGACATATGTTGCGTAACTTAAGCAAATACTATCTTTTGATATGTTGTAAGCAAGGTAGCAGTACTCATTTTTGCCATTTTCTGGCCACGGCCTTTGTGACAGACGTGCTGGTGGGTTCGAATCCCATGCGCTGGGCCTGAAAAAAGGAAAGGCCTCCATCGCTGGGGGCCTAACAATTCAGTGGTGGGCGATGAGGGATGTCGCGTGCGGCTGACGCCGTCCGCTCTCGCTTCGGGCCTACGGCCCTCGCGTGCTGCGCTGGAAAACGCTTCGCGTTTCCTCAGCTCCGCACCCTTTCGGGTTCGAATCCCTCTGCGATGGGCCCAAAAATGAAAGGCCCCCATAGCTGGGAGCCTATCAAATCAGTGGTGGGCGATGAGGGATTCGAACCCCCAGCCTTGTGCGTGTAAAGCACCTGCGCTAACCGTTGCGCCAATCGCCCGTGCGGAGAGAGTATAGCAAAACAATCGCCTCATTCATCTCATATCCATTAAAGGTAACCGTCGCGTGTCACAGCCCTTGATTCTCATCTTCATTGCAACAGACTCAGGACTCAGCGCAACGCGTTGCGC